>ERZ791889.514-NODE-514-length-17074-cov-4.846113_pt1 | contig 17074 bp, 11 predicted proteins | sample MGYA00510156_ERZ791889 | MGnify/ENA primary metagenome ERZ791889 (study PRJEB30046, sample SAMN00792108) | human gut metagenome | study: EMG produced TPA metagenomics assembly of the A metagenome-wide association study of gut microbiota in type 2...
GACGTGTTTCTCCGTTAACTTTCTTTGTAGATGTTCCGAGAACTACATCATATCCATCAGCATTGGATGCTTTTGTATATGTTACAGTTACAGTAGAACCTTTTACTTTAACGCTTGTGATCACTGGCTGGGATGGTGTGATTGCGCTTACAGAGAATGGGTAAGCATTGGACCATTCACCGAATACTTTCTTACCATTAGCGTCACGTTTCCAAGCGTGGCAGTATGCATAGTATGTTCCCTGACCAACATATTCGAAAGTAGTGCTAGTCTTAACCTGATTTTTGTTTACTGCATCGTAATCTTTGTTTGTGATGCAGTCACGGTCTGTAGAGATTACATAATCATAACCAGCAGCGCCTTCAACTTCACCGGAAAGGATCACGGTTGCTTTGTTACCAACAACTTTAACATTGCTGATCATTGGAGCACCAACTGTTACAGCTTCACCACCTACATTAACTTCTTTGGAACCAACATAATACTGATTTCCAGTTGTTGCAGTTACAGTAGCAGTTTTCTTGTCATCGCTTAATGTAACTGTGAAGTCTTTGTTGTCAACTTTAAGGTTGCCATTCATAACTGTAAGAACTGGTTCTCCCTTAGCGTCAAGATCAACTTTGATGTCAAGATTTGCTACATTTTTCTTAACAATCTTCCATGTTCCTGTTGCATAATTTCCTTTTGACTGATCTTGGTAAACGCCCTTTCCTTTTACTGTCCATGTATAAGTTGTTGCACTTGGAGCAGTTCCGGCGCTTACCGGAGTCAAGGTTACAGTATAATCTTTATCTTTAACCAGAACTTTGTCACCATCACGAACTACAATAGTAGGCTCAGCAACCATGTTTGGTCCGGCATATTCAGCATCCGTTACAGTAACTTCTTTTTCTGTGAAATACAGTTTGGACTCAATAGTGAAGTCTTTAGAAGCAGCAACGTTTTTAATTTCAACTTCTTTACCAGTTGAAAGATCTGTTGCAGTACCAGCTGCCTTATAATTTCCTTTGGCTACAACGATAACTTTTGCTCCGCCTGCACCGGTTGTATTGTTTACATACTGAATTTCGTAATCATCACTTGTTACCTTCTTGTTTCCGGTAACAGATGGTGTAAATACAACTTTGGCAAATGTTTTTTCTGTTCCATCGTATGTGAAATTCTGAGCTCCGGTTAACTCAATACCGTTTGCATTGTATACTTTGATAGTTCCGGTTAATGTTGCCTGTGCAATATCAAATGTTGCGTTCTTTGTTGTTCCGGATGTAAAGTTTTTATTGTCTTTTACAGGAGCTAATACAAGGCTTCCTGCATCTTTACCAGCATTAATGTTTTCGCCATATCCTGTAATCTGGAACTGGGATTTAACATCAACATCACCTAATTTAACATCAATATCAGCTAACTTCGGCTGGATAGAGTCACCTGTATATTCAGCGTTTTTGTATGTAACAGTTACTTTGTCAGCACTTACAGGTACAACATTGAATTTAGCTGTAGCATCAATTTTGCTGTTGTAAGTTCCGGCACCAGTGATTACCAATGTTGCTTCTCCAACATCTTTTCCGCCAATTGTATTCTTTACAATATAATCTGTTCCTTCTTTAAGAAGTTTATCGCCATCGTATACTTTGTATTCAGGTACAATTGCTTTGCCAGTATAATCATAGGAAGTCTTATCCATCTTGATATTTGCGGATGTTAATGTTTTTCCTACAATTGTGCTTGTTTCATCGGTTACTGTATCAGAAGTAAGACCATAGTTAGTTACAGCATCTTTACTATACTTAATTGTTGCAACGATCTTATTACCTAATACATTTTCTGCAACTCCTGATGTATTTTTCTTAATAGCATAAGTAACGGTATAATCTGTACCTTCTTTTAATGTCCAGGTCTTCTTATCTCCATTTTCAGCTGTAATAGTTACTGTTGGAGCGTAATCTTTATCTGTTGCGCCTTCTTTATATTCTACATCTGTAACTTCTGTCTTCTTAATTGTTGCAGGTGTAATTGCAAACTTATACTCTTTAACAGATCCTGCATATGTATTTTTACCGACGATACGAACAATACCTGCTTCAGATCCTGCATTTACGTTTGTGCCAAATTCTACAGTATACTGATTCTGATCAAGATACTGAGTTGTTCCTATTTTGTAAATATGTCCGACAAATTTGGTTGTATCTTTAGTGATCTGTGAACCTGTGTAATAAGCAGCTTTAGCTAATTCAGCCTGTGCGGTAGCATCCAGTTCAATTGCGTCTGAAATATCAGATGCATATAATGTAAGGGTTGCTGATGCAGAACCTGTTACATTTTTTGTTCCGGATTTAGGTCCGACTGTTACTGTATATGTTCCGGATGCGATTGCATTTGCTGGAACAGTAACTGCAATATCACTATCTGTTAAAGGTAATACATTACCTTTTGCATCTTTAATTGTTAAATCACTTGCAGTCAAAGCAACAGCTTTATTATCTGTGGATGCCGGTTTAGCTTTAACTGTTACAGTACATTTGCTAAGATCACGGGCAACAACATTATATTTTCCTTCAACCTTAGTTGTTAATGTTCCGCTGTAATTCTCGAACTTGCTCATATCAATTTCAGCATTTGCTTCATAAGAACCTACTTCTTTAGAAGCAGTAGTTGGAGTTACAGATTTTACAGCACCGTCAATTGTTTTTCCATTAACGTCCTGAACACGGATATCAGTAGTTTCTGGTTTAACATCAGATCCTGTATATTCGAATGAATTATTGATATAGCTTAATTTGAAATCTTCTGCTGTTGCTTTTTTCTGTCCGATTGTATATTCTGTTGTAACAGATCCAGTATATAATTTTGAATCAGTTACTGTAACAGTTACTGTAACTTTAGACCCTTTGTTAATTAAGTCAGGTGAGCCTGTATAGTCAACACTGTATTTTCCTGTGGTTTCAAAGTCTGTCGGCATAGTTACATTTACATCTGCTTTTACTTCTTTTCCGGTATATCCTGTTTCAGCACCTGCTTTCAGAGCAACACTTGCACCGGCATCTTTGATGTTTTTGGCAACTACGGCAATTGCAGAAGAAGTATATGTCCAATCTCCGTTGTCGTCCCACATAAATAATGTGTAGGAATTTCCTACGCATTCCGCAGCTGTTGGCAGATTAATTGTGAAGTTTCCTTTTGCATCTACTGTTACAGCAGTTCCAGCGTCTGTTGCTAATCCGGTAGCAGTATCTTTCCATGTGTATTTCAGACCTGTTACAGATGTAGTCTCAACACCAGTCTGTTTGATATTGCCTGTTACAGTATCTGAATTTCCCCATGCAACAGAAGTTGGAAGTTCTTTGTCTAATTTAACAGTCCAAGCATCCCCTGTAGCCTGTGCATCTACAGCGTCTGTTGTATTATCTTCAACAACTGGAGCTTCTGCTTCAGATGTGAATGTAGCGTCTGTTCCGTCACTGAACTCAGCAGCCCATACTGGAACGTTTGAGGTTGCCAGCATTGCAACGACGAGAGACATACTTAAGGTTTTCTTAGCCATGCCTTTCTTCGTATTTTTAATCTTTGTCATGATTATAGTTCCCCTTTCCTTAATATAACTATTTCTTTTTTGGGTAAAGATTCCTAGACATAATCTGTCTGTTATGGTTAATAATAGTGCTTTAGCCAGTTTTTGTCAAGGGTAATGCTCAAGAATTTTACGATTTTTTTAAATTTCACGCACTTCAAAAGCATTTATTTTCCTTGATTTTTCATGTTTGAATTCTATAATTTGTTACAAATATGGTGAGTTTTTCTTCTATATCACAAGATGATGTATTGGCTGTCCTATTATCCCAAAATGGCAGAGAACCTTATCTGATTCTCTGCCATTTATTCATTTTACAACTACAGTTCTTCTTTTATCTTTTTTATCTGTTCCAACGATAACTGTGTATCGTTCGCAATTTCTTCCAAACTACAATTACCTCTCTTAAACATACGAATTGCTACTTCTGTTTTTACCTCATCTTTTGCTTCTGCTTCTAGCTCATCTTTATACTTATCTCTTATTTTCTTTATAAATTTATCCGTTTCCAATTCCAATACTTTTCCGCCCATAACTTGATCAACCCCTTTCTTTGTATCTCTGAATTTTTCATTTTCCGTAAAAGAACTATTTGTTCTACATTCTTTTATAAAAAAGCCTCTGCCTATACATTTTACAACTGTATCGCCAGAGGCTTTCCTGACTTATATAGAAGCATTTTCTTCTATAATAAAGCAAATAAAGCAATATAGAATCCAATTCTTCTAAATAAGCATATTATTTCTTTCTAACAATAACCTTATCCAGATGCCAGATATCGTCCACATATTCCTGAATTGTTCTGTCTGATGTAAACTTACCGCTGCATGCTGTATTGAGAAGTGCTTTCTTTGCCCAGCCTTTTTCATCTCTGTAAGCTGCTTCTACGCGTTTCTGTGCGTCTGCGTAGGAGCGGAAGTCTGCGAGGATGAAGTAGCGGTCTGCTCTGTCTGTGTTCTTTGTGTTGAGGAGTGAATCGTACAGGTCACGGAAGAGTTCTGTATCGCTGGAGAAAGTTCCGTTGATAAGCTGCATCAGTACCTGACGGATTTCTTCGTCTGTATTGTAGATTACGTTTGGATCGTATCCGCCGTTGTTTTCGTAGTTAATGACTTCGTCGGAGCTTAAACCGAAGATGAATGCGTTTTCTGCGCCAACTTCTTCTACGATCTCTACGTTAGCACCGTCCATGGTTCCAAGTGTCGGAGCACCGTTGAGCATGAATTTCATGTTACCTGTTCCGGATGCTTCTTTACTTGCTGTGGAGATCTGCTCGGATACATCTGCTGCTGCGAAGATCCACTCAGCGTTTGATACTCTGTAGTTTTCGATGAATACAACTTTGATCTTGCCGTTGATGGAAGCGTCGTTGTTTACTACATCTGCTACGGAGTTGATGAGTTTGATGATCTTCTTGGCTGTTGCGTAACCTGCGGATGCTTTGGCACCGAAGATGAATGTTCTTGGATAGAATTCCATTTCCGGATGCATCTTTATCTGATTGTACAGATAGATTACATGCAGGATGTTCAGGAGCTGACGTTTGTACTCGTGAAGTCTCTTAACCTGTACATCGAAGATGGAGTGCGGGTCTACTTCTACGCCGTTGTGCTCGAGGATGTATTTTGCAAGACGCTCTTTGTTCTTGAACTTGATGTTCATGAATTCCTGGAGTGCTTTGTCATCATCTGCGTAAACTGCCAGTTTCTTTAACTGTGGAAGGTCTGTGATCCAGTCCGGTCCGATGTGCTCTGTGATCCAGTCTGCAAGGAGTGGATTTGCGTGAAGCAGGAAACGTCTCTGAGTGATACCGTTGGTCTTGTTGTTGAATTTCTGTGGCATCAATTCATAGAAGTCTTTTAATTCCTGATTCTTCAGGATCTCTGTATGAAGGCGTGCAACACCGTTTACAGAGTAGCCTGCTGCGATTGCAAGGTGAGCCATCTTAACCTGTCCATCGTAGATGATTGCCATCTTTTTGATCTTCTCGTAGTTTCCCGGATATTTTGCCTGGATTTCGAGAATGAAACGACGGTTAATCTCTTCGATGATCTGGTATACACGTGGAAGCAGTCTGGAGAAGAGCTCGATCGGCCATTTCTCAAGTGCTTCGGACATGATGGTATGGTTTGTGTAAGCAACGGATTTGGTTGTTACTTCCCATGCTTCGTCCCAGCCAAGTCCTTCTTCGTCCATGAGGATACGCATTAACTCTGCTACTGCTACAGTTGGATGTGTATCGTTCATCTGGAAGGTTACTTTTTCATATAATTTCTTAATGTCGCTGTGTTTCTTCTTATATTTATCGATTGCTGCCTGTAAACTTGCAGATACGAAGAAGTACTGCTGTTTCAGTCTCAGCTCTTTACCTGCATAGTGGTTGTCGTTCGGGTAAAGGACTTCTACGATGTTGCGGGCAAGGTTCTCCTGCTCTACAGCTTTCTTGTAATCACCTTTGTCAAAGGAATCCAGCTCGAAGTCTACGATCGGTTCTGCATCCCAGATACGAAGTGTATTTACCACGTCGTTGTCATAACCTGTGATCGGCATATCATAAGGAATGGCTTTTACTGCCTGATATCCTTCATGGATAAATTTATTTCCGCCTTTTTCAGGATCGTATTCTACTCTTACATATCCGCCGAAGTGTACTTCTTTGGCATATTCCGGACGGCGAAGTTCGAATGGGTAGCCGTTCTTTAACCAGTTGTCCGGTACTTCGATCTGGTAACCGTTTTCAATTTTCTGTTTGAACATTCCGTAGTGATAACGGATTCCGCATCCATATGCAGAGTAGTTTAATGTTGCGAGAGAATCAAGGAAGCATGCAGCAAGTCTTCCCAGACCACCGTTTCCAAGTGCCGGGTCCGGTTCCTGATCTTCGATGCAGTTGAGATCGAATCCCAGTTCATCAAGGGCTTCTTTTACTTCGCCATATGCGCAAAGGTTGATCAGGTTGTTTCCAAGGGCACGTCCCATCAGGAATTCCATGGACATGTAGTATACAGTTTTTGGATCCTGCTCGTCGTATGCTTTCTGTGTTTCAAGCCAGTTATCGATGATAACGTCTTTTACTGTGTAGCTTACTGCCTGGAAAATCTGCTCCTGTGTAGCTTCTTCAATTGTTTTTCGATAGAGGAATTTTACGTTGTCTTTTACGCTTTTCTTGAATGCCTCTTTCTTGAACATTTCGTTTGTCATTACATACCTCCCGTAATCTGGTTTCCGTTACTGTTTCGTTCTCTGCAAAAAATATTGCAGGGAAGATCCGCAAACAGTAACTGGTATTTCGTCATAATCTTTCCGTTTCCTTTATCAGAGAAATTGGGGGCAAAGTAGCTCTGCCTCCAATTTCTTCTTTGAAATCAAACTGTCAAAGAATATGATACTCTTTTTTCGACAGCCTGTCATCTGTATATTTGCCGAAAATTATGACAATTTTTTTACTCCCATGGTTACAGTTTCTTTGTTGATATTCCATTCTTTCACATAACCATCGGTCTCACCAAGTACCATTTCGTCTGCAAGTACTTCAGATTTGATCTCATCTTCGTGTGCTTTCATGACTTCCTGGATTTTGTCGTTTCCATGAGCATATACTTTGATCTTATCCATAACTTCGAAGCCGGCTTCTTTACGCATGGTCTGGATCTTGCTGATGATCTCACGTACAAATCCTTCTTCGATCAGTTCAGGTGTCAGGTTTGTATCGAGAACTACGGATGTTTCGCCGTCGGATTCGGATACGTAACCCTCTGTCTGTGCTGTTTCAATAAGAAGATCTTCTTCTGTAAGTTCAACATCATTTCCGTTGATATCCAGTTTCAGAACACCATTGCCTCTGAGTTCTTTCATTGCTGCTGTTCCGTCGATGTCTGTCAGAGCCTGTTTGATTCCACCGAGGAGTTTGCCGTATTTCGGTCCTACAGTACGAAGCTGTGGTTTGAAACTGTAGGAAATAAAGGATTCTACGTCATCTGCAAATTTTACTTCTTTGATATTCAGCTCGTCTGCGATAATGTCTGTGTAAAATTCGCCCATCTTCTTCTCAGCTTTTACATACATGGTTCCGATCGGCTGACGGTTCTTGATGTTTGCTGTATTTCTGCATGCACGTCCAAGAACTACGATCTCGAGAAGCTCTTTCATGTCTGCTTCGAGGTCTTTGTCGATCCATGCTTCGTTTACAGTCGGGAAGTCGCAGAGGTGGATACTTTCCGGAGCATCTTTGTCTACGCTTCTTACAAGGTTCTGGTACATATCTTCTGTCATGAACGGGATCATCGGAGCTGCTGTCTTTGCGATTGTTACCAGTGCGTTGTACAGAGTCATGTAAGCATTGATCTTATCCTGCTCCATTCCTTTTGCCCAGAAACGTTCACGGCTTCTTCTTACATACCAGTTACTCATCTCATCTACGAATTCCTGAAGTGCTCTTGCTGCTTCCGGAATCTTGTAGTTTGCCAGGTCATTGTCTACTGCCTGTACAGTTGTGTTTAATCTGCTGAGCAGCCATTTATCCATTACAGGGAGCTGATCATATTCGAGATTGTATTTAGTTGGATCGAAGTTGTCGATGTTTGCATATAATACGAAGAACGCGTATGTGTTCCAGAGTGTGCTCATGAATTTACGCTGTCCTTCTACAACGGCTTTGCCATGGAAACGGTTTGGAAGCCATGGTGCGCTGTTGATGTAGAAATACCAGCGGATCGCATCTGCGCCGTATTTGTTCAGTGCGTCAAACGGGTCAACTGCATTTCCTTTGGACTTACTCATCTTCTGTCCGTTCTCATCCTGGACATGTCCCAGAACGATTACGTTCTTATATGGTGCTTTGTTGAAGAGCAGTGTAGATTCTGCAAGGAGTGAGTAGAACCATCCACGAGTCTGGTCTACTGCCTCGGAGATAAAGTTTGCAGGGAACTGCTGCTCAAATAATTCTTTGTTTTCAAATGGATAGTGGTGCTGTGCGAAAGGCATTGCTCCTGAGTCGAACCAACAGTCGATAACTTCCGGTACACGGTGCATTTCTCCACCACATTCCGGACACTTCAGTGTGATCTCATCAATGTATGGACGATGAAGTTCTACTGTCTTGGCTCTCTCATCACCGCTCATCTCAAATAATTCCTGACGGCTTCCAACGGAATGCATATGTCCGCATTCGCACTGCCAGATGTTCAGTGGTGTTCCCCAGTAACGGTTACGGCTGATACCCCAGTCCTGAACGTTCTCCAGCCAGTCGCCGAAACGTCCTTTACCGATGCTCTCCGGAATCCAGTTGATGGTGTTGTTGTTTCTGATCAGGTCATCTTTGACTGCTGTCATCTTGATGAACCAGGATTCTCTTGCATAGTAGATCAGTGGTGTGTCGCATCTCCAGCAGTGTGGATATTCATGCTCGAATTTCGGAGCATCGAAGAGTTTGCCTTCTTTGTCCAGGTCTGTGAGAACCATCGGGTCTGCCTTCTTTACGAAAACGCCAGCATATGGAGTCTCTTTTGTCAGGTTACCCTGTCCATCTACGAACTGTACGAATGGAAGGTCATAGTTACGTCCGATTCTGCTGTCGTCTTCACCAAATGCAGGTGCGATATGAACGATACCTGTACCATCGCTCATAGTAACGTATGTGTCACATGTTACGAAATGAGCTTTCTTTTTCTGTTTTGCTGCTGCCTCTCCTGCGCATGCAAAAAGTGGCTCATACCCTTTATACTCGAGATCTGTTCCTTTGTAAGTTTCCAGAACTTCGTATGCTTTCTCGCCTTCTTCTTTTGCAAGTTTGCCAAGAACTTTGTCGAGAAGTGCTTCTGCCATATAATAGGTGTATCCGTCTGCTGCTTTTACTTTGCAGTAAGTCTCATCCGGGTTTACGCAGAGTGCAACGTTGGATGGAAGTGTCCATGGTGTTGTTGTCCATGCAAGGAAGTATGCGTCTTCGCCGACAACCTTGAATCTTACAACTGCGGAACGCTCTTTGACAGTTTTGTATCCCTGGGATACTTCCTGTGCGGAAAGCGGAGTACCACATCTCGGACAGTAAGGAACGATTTTGAAGCCTTTGTATAGAAGCTTCTTGTTCCAGATTTCTTTGAGTGCCCACCACTCGGATTCGATATAGTCATCATAGTAAGTTACATATGGGTGCTCCATATCAGCCCAGAAACCAACTGTTGAGGAGAAATCCTCCCACATTCCTTTGTATTTCCAGACACTTTCTTTACACTGTTTGATGAATGGCTCCATACCGTATTCTTCGATCTGTTCTTTGCCATCCAGTCCCAGTTTCTTCTCTACTTCCAGCTCTACCGGAAGACCATGGGTATCCCAGCCTGCTTTACGTGGAACCATATAGCCTTTCATTGTACGGTATCTCGGAATCATATCCTTGATTACACGGGTAAGCACATGGCCGATGTGCGGTTTACCGTTGGCGGTTGGCGGTCCATCGTAGAAAGTATAGGTTTCTCCTTCTTTTCTGTTTTCCATACTTTTCTCAAAGATATGGTTTTCTTTCCAGAATTCTTCTACTTTTTTTTCACGGTCTACAAAATTTAAGTTCGTATCAACTTTCTGGTACACAGTAAATTACCTCCTGTTTTTATTTTGGTATATTCTTGTTACCGGGCACGAAGTGAACAGTAACATATTTTAGAACGAAAATAATCCTGAAATTTTTGTTTTATAGGATAATGACGTTTGTGCACATCTTTATCCCATAAAACAAAAAAATCGTCCCTTATGTAAAAGGACGAAGGTTTATTTACGTTCGTTATACCACCTGTTACATTGTACGGGCATCTTTGCCGATACATGAATCCTTTAACGGGGATTTCCGTCAGCTCCTATCTGCATATCGCCTTCAGAGTTGCAACTCCGGAGTGATTTTCACTGCATTTACTTGCCATCAGGCTCACACCCTCCCTGACTCGCTGTCTGCGTTCATCTGCAATTACTGTCTCCATCAACGTTTTTGTGGTTTATATTTAAAACACTATGCGGATTCATTATAAGGTCACGAAATTCCCTGTGTCAAGTATTTTTTGGATTATTTAAGGTTATGCTAACCTCAGGATAACGTTACTGTTCACTCCGTTCGCAGTAACGTTGCCAAAATTCATTCCAGATTGCCTGCGGCAATGGAATTTTGGCTTGTATGTCTCGGGATTTTGGCATATTCATGCCAAAACACCTCGCGGAATAGTGGTGTGTGAACAGTAACAGGATAACTTTGTGAGAATATATAAGGATATAAATTTTACACAGCCATTGTAATTAATGATATAATAAGGTAGAATATTTTGTCCGAATATAGCAAAACGTATTGGATTAACATTTTTTCGGACTTTAACCGAATCAAGTATCGAAAGCGGATTGCGAATATCCGATTGAATATCATCCTGTATGTCGATTTTTCGCAGCTGTAAATACTCTTGTACTATAGCAATTCTACAAATAGCTGCTTTTTTTATCGCATATAATCGTCGTCAGGAGTTATCTAAGCGTTACTGTTTTCTCCGTTCTCATTAACGCATGGACAGCAATATCTGAACAACTAATCTGCATAGTTAATAATTTTCTATGCGCATTTATTAACGAAGGGTAATTTTAAATGTTTAAGAGAAAATTTCATACAATGATAAAGCGTTCTCTTGCCGGAATGCTTTGTGCCGGGCTGCTGGTTACTCAGCCGGCTGCTATTTATGCTGCTGAGGCGAGTGCCACTGCAACTCCCGAAGCCGGTCACTCGGCGACTTATTCCCAGGCTGCTGATACTGACTCCATCAAAGGATGGCCTGCTGGGCCAAGTATTGAAGGACAATCCGCTGTATTAATGGATGCGGTAACTGATACCGTTCTTTATTCCAAGAATCCTGTTGACAGACTCTATCCAGCCAGTATCACTAAGATCATGACCGCACTCCTGGCATGTGAGAATCTCGACATGAATGATACGATCACGATGTCACAGGAGGCTGCTTACGGAATCGAGGCCGGAAGCTCCACGATCTACGCAGAAACCGGCGAAGTTTTTACTGTAGAGCAAGCGCTGATGGCGCTGATGCTGGAATCCGCCAATGAGATGGCTCTTGCCATTGCCGAAAAGACAAGCGGTTCTGTTAAGAAGTTTGTGGAACTGATGAATCAGAGGGCGGCACAGCTTGGATGTAAGAATACACATTTCAATAATCCAAACGGCCTGCCGGATGAGACTCACTACACCACTGCAAGTGATATGATGAAGATTGCAAAAGCTGCCTGGTATAATCCGGAGTTTCGTAAATTTGTCACTACGCAGACTTATGAGATTCCGCCGACAAACAAGCAGTCAGAAACCCGTTACCTTCTCAATCACCACAGAATGATGTCCGGTCAGTCCTACGCTTACGACGGAGTTCTCGGAGGTAAGACCGGTTATACAAACGTGGCCGGAAATACCCTCGTAACTTATGCGAAGAGAGGCAATTCCATTCTGATCGCAGTTGTACTGAATTCTACAAACGGTGCTTTCCCGGATACAACCTCTCTGCTGGACTATGGCTTTGACAATTTTGAAAAAGTAGATATGAATGTAGACACGCATCCGGTTCCGGCAACGTTTCTTCCATGTGAGAAGCATCTCTTAAAAAATAGCGGAGATCTCTGTTCTTTCTATTATATGAGACATGTGTATGTGACAGTTCCCACAGGAACAGATGTGAGCCAGCTTGTCAGGAAACAGTGGCTTCTTAATAATTCTGTAGGACCGAAACGTATCAAGAGCAAATATTATTTTAATGATCATATGGTCGGATATGGAATACAATATGAAAAGGAGATCCTTTCAGACCTCCTTCTCAACACTTCTTTTTAGTTTTCGCCTGAGGCGGAGGACTTCTTTTCTTTCACGAAGTTCCTCCGCTTCTTCTGTATCTGTGAAACGCAATGTTTTCACTGCAAAATATTTCTCATCTTCTGTTTTCCGGATACGGATCTTTCCTTTTACCAATCCGTGTTCCTCACATACAGAAACGCTGTAATAAACCTTCGGATTGTTCATAAACCAGCGAAGTTTCCGCTTCGCAGGAAGATGACAGATCGGACATCTGGTACTTGTTACTTCGCGGTCTTTCATAACACGCTCTCTCGTGTTGAATTCTCTGGATACGTATTTGTCATGATCCGGATAGGAAATGTGTATCTCTTCCTTTTTCTTCTTCGGATTCTGATATACGTCCAGTGACGGGTGATTCACGATTATGATGTTATTTATCTTCTTTAAAACCTCAGCGGTATACCAGGCATCCGCAAGTGCTCTGTGAAATCCCTGGGACTTCTCTATTTTCAGCTCATCGATTGCATGCTCCAGTGCACATCTGCGCGTACCGTCATCATAACTGATGCTGAACAGTTTCTGCACATCATAGTAAGTCACCGGTCCTGGGAGAAGGTCAAGTATTCCATAGAACTTCATATTTCTCTGAAGTTCCATCACATCCTGATTTCCCCAGGTAAAAAAATACCAGTCTTCTCCGCACCAGTCAAGAAATTCTCTGGCAGCCTGTTCAAACGGCACACCGCACATAAGGTCTTTATAATCCACATGAATCACCTCATGAATGCTGTCATGGATCCAGTTGTAAACCTGTGGTTTGATCAACCTGTGAAAACTGTCCGTTATTTCTTTTTTGCTGTTTACTTTTACAGCTCCGATCTCGATAATCTCGAATGGAAGTTTGTCGTTGCGAGTTTTCTTTCCCGCTGGATTCTGATTCCATTCCAAGTCAAAAACTATATAGTTCATTTATCCATTCCTTTTTTTGCCTGCCTCTATACGAGTTTCTTTATAATAAATTTCTTTATAAAAACAATTCTGCAATAGCTATTGCTATCCTGTTGTAACGTTCCTCGATGCAGGCTACAATGAAATTCTGCGATTACCGATCACAAAGCAGTGTGAACAGTAATGATTCTATTTTACTTTCTCTCCCAGTTCATAGATTGCCTCTATAAGGTATTCCTGGAATTTGGAAGCGTCTGCATCCATAACTGCGATGTTCTCTTCCTCTTCTTCATGCATCCACCAGCGGAAATCTGCAATGGTTCTTCCTGCAGATTCACCATCAGAGCAGTCTACGTCCAGTACCACTTTCTGGACTTTGAAGATTTCCGGATGAGTCAGATACATATATGGAACCGCATCATGGATACTTACCTGTCCCCTGAATTTATTTCCGTTTGCCAGGCTGTAGCCCGCCATATCTCCACAAAGCTTCGCAATCTGATTATTCTGAGACTGGCTGAGTTTCTGGATCTGGGAACGTGTCAGGGCACATTTCTCAGTAACGTCCAGGCCGCACATTACAATTGGAAGGCCTGATTTAAATACGATTTTTGCAGCTTCCGGATCTACATAAATATTAAACTCTGCGGATGCGGTTACATTTCCACCTGCCACTGCGCCACCCATGAGAATGATCTCCTGGATTTTTGATTTTACTTTCGGATAAATTTTAAGAAGTAAACCGATATTTGTCAACGGTGCTGTACAGATCAGAGTTACTTTCTCTCCTTCCGGGAGTTCGGTGAGAAGTCTCTTAATGTAAAAGACTGCCATCTCTTTTTCCGGTTCTGCATCGGCTCTCGGAATCGTGCAGTCACCAAGTCCGTTTTTTCCATGAAATTCAGATGCTGTGTGATGTTCTCTGATGATTGGTTCTACCATTCCGGCAGCTACCGGCACATTCAATTTGTAAAGTGCTGACAGGTCCAGAGCATTTCTTGTTACGATGTCAATGGTCTGGTTCCCGGCTACAGTTGTCACTGCCAGAAGTTCAAATGCTTCCGGGTGAGCTGCTGCGTAAGCAAGTGCGATAGCGTCATCAATTCCAGGATCGCAGTCCATAATAATTTTTCTTTTTTCCATAGTTTTTGTCCCCTTTTCATTATAATTTGTAAATACCTTTATCCCTTTTGCCAGCACCCGGCATTTGATTTATAGTATAGCAGAGAGAGAATTTACTGTAAACACCTGAATACATCGTGTGAGTTACCCTTCACTTTGGAAATACAAACCCCCCGGAAGCGTTTTTTCGTACTTCCGAGGGGAAATGAAAGATTATCGCGTCGAAATTATTTCTTTGCAAAATATTGCTCTATGTAATCAAGAATTTCTTCCGGCTTGTCCATAAATTTACACATATCCAGAATCGCCGGTTCCATGAACTTTTCTTTTGCAGTATGTTCCAGAAGCTGTCTCATCAGATCATAGTAGCCATTAATATTATAGAAAACAATCGCGCGATCCAGTCTGTTCAGACTCTTAAGTGTAAGAATTTCAAAAAATTCTTCGTAAGTTCCGATACCTCCCGGAACTACAATTGTCGCCTGTGACTTCTCTTCCAGGAGATGTTTTCTCTCCCGCATCGTCTCCGTCATGATAAATTCCGTACAATGCTGATACAGGATCCCCGGTTCATCAAAGAACCGTGGTGCAATTCCCAGGAGATAACCGCCTTCTGCGTCCACACCTCTGGCCGCAGCTCCCATAAGTCCTGTCTCGCCACCTCCGAATACCAGTCCATGTCCACGTCTGGCCATCAGTCTGCCAAGTTCTTCGGTTTTCTCATAATAAATCTGATCCAGCTGTGGGCTGGCTGCGCCATAAATGCAGATATTCATCTTGCGAGTCTCCCTATTTTACAACCTTCAATTCATACTGTCTTGTACCCAGTCCAATCTTCTCGGCCTGATCCAGTGTTGCCTGCCATTCAATATTCGGGTTGGAATCTTTGAAATGGTCGTGATGGCAATGCCAGTCAGGCTGTGCAAGGTGTTCACCAAGCTGGCTGTTCTCGATTGGTGTCGCTTTCAGACAGGCATCTGCGCAGGCCTGATCCAGAGCAACCGGGTCAAAGCTTGCGAACATTCCGATATCCGGAAGGATCGGCGCATCATTCTCTCCATGGCAGTCGCAGTTCGGACTGATATCCTGAACCAGTGCTACATGGAAGTGTGGACGGCCATGACAGACAGCCTGTGCATACTCTGCCATCTTACGATCCAGAAGTTCGTTTGCGCTGCTGTTTGGATTGTATACAGCATCAAAACTACATGCTCCGATACAACGGCCGCAGCCTTTACATTTGTCATAATCGATGACTGCTTTTTTGTCTGGATATGTAATCGCGTCACTTCCGCATTCCTTTGCACAACGACGGCAGCCACGGCAAAGTTCTTCGTTTACTGCCGGTTTTCCACTGGCATGCTGTTTCATCTTACCGGCACGGCTTCCGCAGCCCATTCCGATATTCTTCAGCGCACCGCCAAAACCTGTTGCTTCGTGACCTTTGAAATGACTTAAGCTGATAAAGATATCGGCATCCATGATTGCATGGCCAATGAGTGCAGTCTTGCAGTATTCTCCGTTTACTACCGGTACTTCTACTTCGTCTGTACCACGAAGGCCATCACCGATAATAATCTGGCATCCTGTTGTGATGGTATTAAAGCCATTCATATTTGCGCAGTCAAGGTGTTCCAGTGCATTCTTACGGCTTCCCGGATAAAGGGTGTTGCAGTCTGTGAGAAATGGAAGTCCACCCTGCTCCTTGCAAAGGTCAGCAACTACTTTTGCATAGTTCGGACGCAGGAAAGCCATGTTTCCAAGTTCTCCGAAATGCATCTTGATTGCTACGAATTTGCCATCCATATCAATGTCTTTGATTCCGGCTGCAATACAAAGTTTTTTCAGCTTATCAAGCTGGCTTGTGCCGACCGGGCATCGAAAGTCGGTGAAATAAACTGTTGATTTTTCCATCTGTCGTTTCCTCCTTAATTATCAAATCTGAAAAACCAGGATTATCCTGTTTATTTATAACCGAATCGCCATTTGATAATTCGGTTAAATTCAGAGAACTTACATACACTCATAGAATTTTGATACTTTTTTATATTCTGCAGGTGCTGTGATTTTCTCTACAATTACGTCTCCATCTTCCGCGTTCTGATAACGATAAATGTAAACGCCTTCCTGTATCTCATCCTCTTCTATCAGAGATACGGCCATATAGTTCTGTCCTTCCACTTCGAAGGTATCCATGATTGCGAAGTCCCGCTCTGTACCATCGGAAATCGGAATGCTGACTACTTCGTATTCTGCTGTTGAATCATTTTCTGCAGCAGTATCCTTCTCTGCAACGGTATCATTTTCTACAACAGTATCATTTAAAATTTCTTCGCTATTCTCGCTCATATTTTCAAAACCTTTCTGGATAAAATCTCGTTATCAATCATTGTAACAAAGCATATCCATTTAGTCAAAATAAATGTTACTGTTCACTCCGTTCCCAGCAACACGCTTCGCGATGCACAGAATTTATGCTAATCGCATAAATTCGCGCGGTATGTCTCGGGTTTTCTGTTGCCAGGCATCCGTAAGAAGCTGCCGGTGGCAGGTTCTGTAGGTGACCTTCGCTCACAAAAAACACCTCGCGGGATATTACCAGTGAACAGTAACAA
>ERZ791889.529-NODE-529-length-16562-cov-87.265221_pt1 | contig 16562 bp, 13 predicted proteins | sample MGYA00510156_ERZ791889 | MGnify/ENA primary metagenome ERZ791889 (study PRJEB30046, sample SAMN00792108) | human gut metagenome | study: EMG produced TPA metagenomics assembly of the A metagenome-wide association study of gut microbiota in type 2...
ATATTATTGATTTTCCAGAAAGATTTATATGTGATAAATTTGAGCCTAGTGGAAAATTTTTAAATGATTATACTTTATCTAAATTAAAAAAAGAAGTCAATTTTAGAGAGGTGAAAGATGATTAAAAAACTCATAAACTGGTGGAGATATAAAAAAGCTCTTAATAAAGAATATTCTAAAATTAGTTTCAATTGTGAAAATTGCAGTTATTTTTATTTTTGTAACAAAAATTGTAGCTTGCTTAAAAAAGATATTAAAAATCCAAGTTACTTTATTTGTAACAATTTTGAAGTTAGTCGATATAAATTACATGACGCTCAAAGAATAGCACTTGAAAAAACATCTAATTTCAGAGAGGTGGAAGATGATTAAAAAATATAAGAAAAAACCTATCGTAATTGAAGCTATTCAATTCATTGATACTGCTGAAAGAATTGAAGAAATTTTTAAGTTTATGAATAATGAAACTATGAGAGTTGATTATTCAGTAGATGATCACCCAGCTATTTTAATAGAAACTTTAGAAGGAACAATGAGAGCAGAAGAGAATGATTATATCATAAAAGGAGTAAATAGAGAGTTTTATCCATGCAAACCTGAAATATTTTTAAAAACTTATGAAGAGGTGGAAGATGAATAAAGACAAAATAATAAAAATGGCTTTCCTCGAATTAGGATTTCCCTATGCTGATGAGGACTTACAAGAGGACGTCAACTTTGAAACGGCGTCCTTTTATTTTAATGATATAGTTCTAAAGATACAAAACGATACTAGATTTAACTTCAATTTAGCTAAAGAAAGATTAAAGTTACTAGATAGACAAAGATATACAGATAGATACGAGTACGCTAAACCTACTGGATTTTTAAAGAATCTTACTCCAGGAATAGCAGAGTTTGGAGATATTCTTTTAAGTGATGAAGCAGAGGTTGAGTGTACATATAAAAAGAAACTCGATCTTGAAGACATTCCAGACACATACGAAAGACTTACAGCTTTATGGCTTGCTACTGCTATTTGTAGTTCGGTTGGTAAAGCAAAAGCAATAACTAGACTTGCTTCTCTTATGCAACTTGAAGAGGAGAAACTAACATTTGATAATGGACTAATGGGATTTGATTTGGAGGATTTGAACTAATGTTTGAGGGTAAATTAAGATTTAGTCTTGGGGAAATTTCCCCAGGACTAAGGTATAGAGTAGAAACTGAAATACCAGCTAAAGGACTTGCATATCTCAAAAATGGTCTTACATCTGATAGTGCAGGGTTAATTAATTTTCCAAGCTTTGAAAAAATAAATACTATATCAGTTGCTAGCGAACTTAGAACTATTGAGGGTTTTAAACTCTTTAAATACAAAATCAACAAGAAAGATACCTCACTTAGTGGGTATCTATTCTTATATACAAACAAAAAAGTATTGGTATTAAGAATGGATAATTTTCAAGTAGTTAAAGAAATTCCTACAACTTATACTCCAGAAGAAATAAAAAAACTTAGTATTACACAATTTGAGAACTCTGTTATAAGTTGTGTAGCTAATAAAGAGCCTGTAATGGTAAGAGTAGATGAAGCTACACCAGAGTTTACAGTAGTTGAATATTGGAAAAGTATAACAAATCCACCTGTAAAAGCAGTAGAAAGTGAGTATCAATATACAGATACTGACAAGCTTGTGTTTACTTGGTATCAAGATGGTTCTAAGATTATCTTTGAAAGCACTCTTTCTAATCCTGTATATAAGCCTAGTTTCTTAGAAAACTTTGAAAAAGGTACTATTTCATATATGGGTGGAGAGTTCAGAATATCTAAGATTGAAAATACTAGTGGAAAGCAGAAAATAACTACATCTCAAGTAACAGCCCCTGGAGGGAATATAGAAATTCCAGATAAAAGCGTAGAACTTGAAAAGAAAAAAATCAATATCCTGGATATAGTTTTTTCAGAAAATCTATTTAGAAAAGGTTATCCAGCAGTTGTTACAGAGTATAAAGGAAGGGTTATATTTGGTAACGTTGCAGGGAATCCAAGTTGTGTTGTATCATCTCGTGTCTTTGACTCTCTTAACTTTAGACAGTCAACGGAGGATAATGACGGATTTACCACTTTCCTTGCAGGTAATGAGGTTAATACAGTAGTTGATTTTATATCATACAAGTCTCTAATAGCAGTTACTGACAAGGGATTTTTCTCAACTCAACTTAACACAGGTCTTACTCCTAAGACATCAGAGTTCTATGACCAAAAACTATCACGTCCTAAAGGATTAGGGTATTGGACAGAGAGTGATGACGCTATCTATTATGTAGACACTTCTAATAGAATATTTCAAATACAAGATGTAGGGGCAGATAGTGCTTATAAGACTATGGAAGTATCAACATATAGCAATCACTTATTTGACAATGTAGAAGATATCTATTTCTTTAAGCATAAGAAAAATAACCTTATAGGAGTAGATTGTGGAGAAGAGGCAAGAGCATTAAGTTATAAATTTGAAGAGGATATTATATGTTGGACAAGATGTAATAAGCTACAGGGGATTAACGAGTATGTCAATGTTGATGATAAATTATATATCTTCAATGCTACTGGAAGTGAAATTAACATATACACTTATTCAGATACCAATGTAGAGCCTTTAGAGTTTAAATTAGCTGAAACTTCTTTAAGTCAAAAGGTGCGTACAGATGTTCCAGAGTTCTTTAAAAGAACTACCATAGGACAAGTTAAGATGGTCGTTATAGGCGATTATGATTTAGAAGTCAATGGTAAAAGAAAAGAACATGCCTTAAAACTAGAGGACGTTCCATCAGATAAAGTCCATTTTGTAACTATACCTAATACAGGTAAAAAGGAACTTTATATAAAACAAATGAATAATAACCCTATTGAAATAGTGGGTATATTTGCTGAAATTAGAGATTTTGAACAACAGGAGGACGAGTAATATGAGTTTTATGTTAGCTGCAATGCTACTCTCACAAGGAGTAAATATTATAGGTAGTCTTAATAGTGCCAAGCAAGCAAAACTTGAGGGAGGAGTTCAAAAAAAGGCTGCTGAATTAAATGCTGAAACCCAAAGAACAGCAGTAATGGAACAGTATACAGATATATTTTCTAAGCAGACATCGGAGCTAGCCTCACAGTCTGCAATATTTGCTAATGCTGGAATAGATAAAGCAGGGTCACTCTTTAGACAAGGTATGAGAGTTCACGAAAGAAACTTCCTAGATAGTAAAGCTGATATGGAAAGTGATATGAGAAATATAGATCTCAACTTGAAGTCTCAAAAATATAATATAGATTCTCAAGTGGGATCTAAGAAAAATGAGGCTTACTCTAATGTGGTTAGTGGACTTTTTGATATGGCTACTACATATTTTAAATATAACGTATCTAAAGGTACAGATGTTGACAGTATTAGTGGTGGTAGAAAAGTAGCTCCAACTAAAAATTCTCAAAGCGTATTTAGAGAAATAGCTAGAAGTAACTGGTTAGGGTAAGGTGATAGTATATGAATAATAACCAAGGAATTATAATAGACCCTACTAAATCAAGTAAGATGATACAGTCTCCACAAGTTTCTGCTCCTAGTGTAAGTGACAGTAGTATGTCACTAGGTGCTACTAAAAACCTAGCTAAAGGAATTATGGACTTAGGAATGGCATATCAAAAGTTAAAAGATTTTCAAAGCAAATCCTATGGACTTACTACAGAAGCAAGTGTAGATGATGACATCTCTAATACTATGTTAGAAGCACAAACTAATAAGGATTTTTATAAGACAAATGACGGAATAAACGCCTTAGAAACTAAAGTTAATGAAAAATTAGCCACATATAGAAAGACATCACTAGAGCAAGGGTATGATATGGAATATGTCGACGCCTTTGAAGCAAGAATTAGGCATAAATTACAAATGGCTAAAAATAATTTTTTAGTAAAAAACTATGAATACCAAGAAAAAGTGACACTAGATAACTATATTCATTCTCAAGAAATGGCACAACAAAATAATGAGAGATATATGGCACTAGGAGATTATAGTTCTGCACTAGCTGGGACACAACAAGTTCTAAATAATATGATAGGAGCAGTTGACGCAGGTATTATAGATAGGTCTAAACTTATACCAGGAATAAAAGGTGTCTACAAAGGAGTTTTTAATTCCTTTGGACTAAGCTTAATTAATAAGCCTAATGCACAAGCTTTATTAGATAATTATTCTAAGATGACTGCTGGAGAGTTCTTTGAACATTTTAAAGGCTTCAATACTAAAATCAATGGAGAAGATTTTATGATTGGTGCTGATGAGTACGAAGAATTTAAGAGTGGACTAAACCAAGCTCAAGCAGAGCTTAACAGAAGAGGAAAAGCTGAAAAGCAAATGAGTTTAATAGAACAACAAAAATTATTGACAAGATGTAAAACAGAGCCTTTTTTAGTTTATGCAGAACAAAACAATCTTCCAGCTAATTACCAATGGGGAGAAAAGGATTTTGTAGGAGTTAGTAATATTTACTATGGAACTAACTTCTCTACATTACAAGAGTTTTATAAAGCTGGGTTAGAACCTATATATCAATCTAAAGGAATGGCAGACCTAAGTACTTTATATGATGACCCTAATGCTAGAATGGAAGTTATAATGGGTAATAAAAATGCTATGAGAAATCAATTCGTAGGCGGAATGAATGAAGAGATACAAAATGATTATTTAGATAGTACTGATAAGGAAAATGGGCTTGGTAGTTTATCTACAAATGCTTACTATAACGATGTTGAGTTTTATTCAATTATGAATGATACTTATAGTCCTGATAAAAGAATAGCCGCTAATACCTTTAATAAAGAAGTTGTGGACACAAGTGTTATAAATCTTAATCAATATCAAAGTGAACAATATGATTTTGTAAAAGAGATAGACCCTGTTGCTGGAGAATATTATGTTAGAAAAAAAATACAAAGTGCCGCTCCAGATATAGGAGCTAAATACAATTCCCTTATAGCTAATGCTAGAAAAGGAGATAAACAAGCTTTGAGAGCTACTGACGATATTTTAAAGTTTAGAGCTACTGAAATTAAAGCTAAATTGATAGAAGATACAGGAGGAGTTATAACAGAGGATTTAGCAGAAGCAGCAGGATTGAAAGATAAATATATAGGATTGCCAATAGCAGCTCAAAGTAAAAATATTCAACAACAACTTTATGACGCCTTTACACGTGAAAATAAAGATTTTATGGAACAACTAGACAGTGAAACAAAAGTTGTTATAGATGGAATGACTAAAGATTTTACACCTGTAGACCTAGGAACTAAAGGTGTTATATTTGTGGGTAAAGATATCACACCTGTTCAAACTTCAAATTCAATAAATCAATTTTTAGCTACTAACAAATCTTATGTATTTTCAACAGATGAAAAAGGAGAAGTAAAAAAATTAGAGGTTGCACCATCTTTAATAAATGTTACTAATGAGCTTGGAAGTAATAAAGTATTCTTAACTTATGGTAATCAACCTTTAAGAGATGAACAAGGAAAAATTCAATATATAGAGGTGGATAAATGATAGAAGCTGTTAGAATAGGAGAAAATGCAATAGAAGCAAATCTAGCTACAGGATATAAAATAGATACTAACTATTATAATCAGCATAAAGAGGAGATTGATAGATTTTCTTCAAGAATGGGGAAAACTTCATATGATATACCACAATTAGAAATAGTTGGAGATATTTTTAGCGGTGCAAAAAACACCGCTAAATCTGTATATTATTCTTGGCTAGGAGCGGCGTATAAAGCGGCAACAGGAGAAACTCAACCCATAGACTTTATAAGAAAAGCAGAGGAAAACCATATTAAATATAAAAACCTTACTGATGATATTAGAGAGGAATATAGAAGAAAGATAGAAATTGAACCTAATGCCACTCAAAGATTTACTGCTAGTATGGCGGCTGAAAGCTTAAGAGTAGTAACAGATTTAAGACAACTACCAGCACTTGTGGGGACTAGCTTATTTTCACCAGTTGTTGCTGGATATATTGGAGCTACTACAACAGTTGGTAAAATAGGTACTGCTATGGTTTTAAACGGATTTGAAAACCTAGTTGAAGATAATGTTGACACATATTTTACTGACAATAGATTCCAAACCTTAGAAGAAAATATATATTCCTTTGGTGGTGGAGCTGGAGGGGCTTTGATTTTCCAAGGCTTAGGTTATGGAGTTAGAGCTGGAATAAATTCCGCTAGTAAAAAACTAGATAATATGGCAAATAGAAAGGTTACTAGAGAGCTAGCACTCAATATATTCAAAGACGCTTCTAAAAAAATAGACGCAGAATCAGCTATTAATAAAGGTGACACCACTATCAAAGATTATGATAATATCACTAAGACAGTGGACAACCTAAAGGAAATGAATGATATTAAAGGAACTGCTGGCTCTGAACAAGCGGTTATTGATAAGCATTTGTATGTTAATGAAGTTAGTAGTGCAGAGGCTAAAAATAGAGCTGGAATAATTATGCAAAAAGTCATTTCAGACCCTGAAATAGATTTTATAAAAAACAGTACTGATTTTACTAATTACATTTCCAAAGATGAGAAAGGTTTTGTAGCCCTTATAAAAGCAGTGAGAGATAAAGGTATGCTTACTGAAAAAGAAGCAGAAGCCTTTGATTACTTCTTAGATATGTTTGATTCTAAAAAGATAACTGATATAAGATTTGATACACAAGGTGCAGTAGACGAGATAAATAGCAATATTAATTCTATAATTAATAGCTACAATCCAATATTCGAAGATGAAAGAACACAACTATTTAGAGTTGATGAAGAAACTTTTGTAAATAACAGAACTAAGATTAAGCATAATTACAAAGATTTTCCAAAAGGCACATTAATTACAAGACTTGAAAAAGAGGGGATATTACCTACAGGAGCAAAGGTTAATTTTGTAAGAGGTAATATTGATAAAACCCCTTATACTGTTAAAAGTAATTTAGATTCTGACGGAAACCCTGTATATGTTAAAAAGAAATGGTTAAAAGGTGATGAGCATATTCAATTTGAATATGAATTAAATAGCAAAAAATACTATGGAGAACTAACTTTAACAAAAGACCACGGATATTTAGGTAATATTTATGAATTAGACACTAAAGCAATAAAAGGAACTAAAGAAAATATAACACCTAAAAAACCAATTAAAAATATAGTAGATGATATGAACGGAACTCCTGAACCTATAAAACCAGCTACAGAAGCAGACCTTTTATCAATGGTTAGTAAATCTCTTGGACTTGATAAAAAATATAATTCTAAATTAGGACTAGAAGATAGTGTTTTAAAAATCCAAAAAAGAGTTGGAGAAATAGTTAGAAAGAAATATAATGTTAATTCCATTGAAGATATGATAAACAGTTATCAAATTGGGTATGATATAGATTTTTCATATAAAGGTAAAAAAACTATGGATTCTCTAGGAGAAACAAGAATTATAAATAAAGATGGTAGAAGAGTTGTTGAAGTGTATTTAAGTGATAAAATTAATGATTTAGATACAGAACTAGGAGTAATGAGACATGAGATACAACACATTATTGACTTATACCAAAATCCAGACTTTAAAAGCAAAGCATTTTCATATATAGATGGAATGGAAGATTCAACTATTGAAGAGGTGCTAAATAAAGTTGGTAGTGGACATTTTGCTGGATTTGATGATACATATTTTGAAATATCATATATTTTAAGAAATCAAATGGATAACCTTGTAAGAGACGGAAAGATAGATGATGAAGTTGCAGAGATATTAAAACTTGAAATTCCTAAAAATGCAGATTCTCTCGACGCTAAAGTTACGGAAAGTATAGTTAAAGGGGCTATGGCAGAAAATGACCCAGCGGTTGCAATAGCAAAACTTAGAAAAGAATTAAGTACTTACACTAAATGGAAAAAAGATTTACATGACATTTTCTTCAATGCTAATACAACAGCAGAGGCTACAACAAATGTAGGAGAGTGGCTAGAAACTAATCTATTTATTCCTTTTGAAAAAGTAGACCAACAAATGAAAGGTATGATTCTTGGACTTATGGAGATAGAGGATAAAATGGGTAGTATTCTTAGTCCTAAAGAGTTATGTGATACGTTTGATAAAGGAGGACTTGCAAGGTATTTATTTAGATGGGATAGTAAATTACCTGATAATCTTAAATACTTAGAACCTAAGCTACTTGAAACTAAAAAAGAGTTTTATAAGATTATGAAAGATTTAACACAAGGCAGTGAATTAACTCCAGAGGATATAGTTAATAACTTTATGTTCGACCAAGGACTTAGTGTAGAAAAATATTTACAAAAAGAAGAACTTGTTAAATTTTTAGATGAGAATAAAAACCTTGATTTAGGTAAATTAATTAGAGGTAAAATGTCATTTGATGATGTAACAGGAATAGAGATTCCAGAAAGATTAAGAAATATAAGAGATAGATTTGCAGAGGAAAATTTAGAATTTTTTAGGTCTGCACCAGAAGTTTTAGAAGCTAAACTTAAAAGTAAAAAGAAAATGAGTAAATCCGAAATATTAAAAGAGCTTGAAAGAGTTAGAAATTGTATGTCTAAAGATGATAAAATAAATCTTATAAAAAAATATAAATTAGATGAAGTAGAGGGAGTAAGTGACTTTATAGAAAAAAGTAATTTCTATGAAGATATAGATTCTAATAAAATAGCTGAAAACATTTTAGAAAGCAGGAAAAGAAATGCTAAATATATGTATAGTATGGACTTGATGAGTAAAAGAGGAGATATTAAATATAATCATTATCTAGGAACTCACTTAAATAGATTTGGTAGATTCGAGAGGTATTTGAATGAGGATATGCTAATCTCTAAAGATTCTCTAAGAAAGCTTGTAGATAAAAATAGTACTGGTGATAGAAATGCTATTCATAAATTTATAAATGAAATTTCGGCGGCTAAAGCTATGCAAGAGGTACTACCAAATGGAGGATATAATACAGTTAAACATATCTTAGATAGACTGCAAGAGTTTGGAGCTAATGCAGATTTCCAAACTTATGCTAGAGATATAGAGGGTAAAATGAAAGAGAGAATAGGTATGCGTCTAGGAGTTGTTACTAAACCGCCTAAACAATTCTTAGATAAAGCTGTTATTAATCTATTAAGCCTTAGTAACAAGGTGAGTTTAACTGGGCTTAAAGCTTTTAAAGATTTTGTATTTGAAGCACCAACAATAGCTAGAGCTTCTACAATGCTTTATGGTAGAAGTGGAATAGTTGATACTATAAAGCAATTTATGAAAGCGGCACAAGTCTTACATTTAAGTAAAGAAATGTATGATAAGGTTGATAAAGCTATGGGTAAAAGATTTGAAAATTCTGTTCCTATAAAATTCATAAGTTCTGTAATGGATAGTGCAGATGATTATGTAGGGTTAAGACATGAAAGGATAATGAAATATGGAAGTAAAGCTGAAAAAGCTATGAGTTCAGTAGATAATGGACTTAATAAATTAAATCTTTATGGAGAAACTCAAAAGATAATGAAACTAGCCTCTTTCTTTATAGCTTCCGAAACTCTAAGAGATATAGGAAAATATGCTGACATAGATGACTTATTTAAGCATAACACTAACTATATGAAAAGATTATTTGATAATGTAGGAATAAATGATTTAGATTATCACTTTATAAAAAAATTAGATACTATCCAAAGTTTTAGAGAAGGTATCTTTTCAGAAGTTGATGTTTTTGATATGATAACTAAAACTGATATGGAAAAGAAACTCGGTAGAGTGCTTGCTGATGAAGAATTTGAACTAATGAAAAAGAGTGTAAGTGACAAAATAGTTAAATTATATGATAAGATAGCTACCGATGTATCACCAACAGAGGCTAATCCGTCGATGAGAGCAGCAATAGAAAATATTAGAAACCCTGTCCACAGAAACTTTATGCGTCTTATGGGTAACTTCAAAACTTCTATCAATGAACAATGGCGTAGATTAGGAAGAGATTTTTATTTATCCAATATGAATGATGGTAAATTTGATTGGGGTAACAAAATATGGCAAAAAAGATTATTTAAACATTTAGCAGCACTTCCTGTCTTTTATGGAGGGATTGCACTAATTAGTGACCCAGAGTTTTATGCTGACCCTGTAGCTACAATAAATGATAAAGTAGATGAACTTATAGATGATCCAGGATCTAATTTTTGGAATTTAGTTGATACTCAAATAAATACATGGGCATTAGTAAATGGAGCTGCAGCTGTAAGGCGTCCAATTACTATATCTCAAAATCTTTTAAAAGGAGATATTGACAAGGCATTTGTTAATATGATGAAACTAGGTATAGGAACTTCAAACTTTAACCTAGCAACAGGAGCATATGAAAAATTCCAAGATATAGAAGATGAATTTTAGAAAAAAATTTCGAGAGCTCTCGAAAAAATTTGAAACTTCTAAGTAATAATGTTAATATAACCATAAGAAATACAGGCAACTTAATAGGTTGCCTTTTTCCATTTTTATAAAATCCGAGAAAGCGACCTAGAGAGGTCGCTTTTTTATTTGGTTAATAAAAATAAATGGAGGTGGTGAAGTTGGGGTTTGGATTATCTACTAGACAGGAACGTAGAAAAGTAACTGTATCCTATGAAAAGGTCATAAAGAAAATGCACCTAGGGCAGCAAGAAATGGTTCGTGAAGTCCTAAAAGGTGAGAAAAAATATTTTGCTCTTATGGCTCATCGTAGATATGGTAAAGACTTCCTAGCACTAATTGTCCTTATTCTATGTGCTGTTAAATATCCTGGAAACTACTATATATTTGCTCCATATTTCAGACAAGCTAAAGAGATTGTAGTTGATGGAAAAACTCTTGATGGAGTACCTATGATTGAAAATCTATTCCCTAGGGTACTACTAAAAAATCCAAAGGCTCAATTCATAGTAAACAGGTCTGATTGGTCTATTACTCTTTACAATAACTCGAAAATATTCATTCGTGGAGCAGATAACCCTAATAGTAACGTGGGAGTTGGAGCTAGAGGAATAATCTATACCGAGGCAGCTCTAATGAAACCAGGATTCTACCAATATATGAAACCAGCTATCGACGCAGTAATTAATAAAACTGGATTCGGAGTAGTTATCTTTATTTCTACCCCAAGAGGTAAAGATAACTGGTTTACAAGACTATTTGTGGACTACTTCAAAAAGTTTGATAAACACCCAGAGATTAAAAAACTTTGGTATGTGGATATTCAAAGAGCAAGTGAATCTAAAGCTTGGAATGGTAACCCTGTAATGAATATTGTAGAAAGAGAAAAACAAAAGGCTGAAATGTTACCAGAGATTTATGCACAAGAATATGAATGTGCATTAAACACAAGTTGTATGGGGGCATATTATACAGACCAAATAGCACAAGCTATAAAGGATAAAAGAATTGGTAGGTTTGGAAAATATGAAGAGACTTACGATGAGTATGCAAATACTAAGCTTGAATATATGGGATACTATTTCAAACATGCCCCTTTATATGTATCTTGGGATATAGGAAAACGTGACCACACAGTTATATGGTTTTTTCAAATAAACCCAAGTAATGGCAATATAAGGTTTATCCATCATTACAGAAATAAAGGCGTTGGAGCAGACCATTTCTGCGAATACATAAAAGAGTATGTAAAAGGTAAATACTTTGGTAGTGAACCTATAATGATTTTACCTCACGATGGAGATGTAGAAGAGTGGACATCAACCTCAAAAAGAAGTGACTACATTAGAGAGTTCTTCTTTAATGATGTAAGGGTATTATCAAAAACAGACTTAGCAGGAGCTAATATGGCTACCCTTATGGCACAGATAAACAAAATTAGATTTTTATTTACAAGAGTTGAAATTGATTCCGAGGAGTGCAATGTAGGGTTAGATAAACTTAGAAGCTATATCAAAAAGTATGACAAGAACAAGCAAGAGTATGTAGATATTCCAGACCATGACGCTAATGATAAAGCCTCGGATGACGCAGATTCATTCAGAACAGCTATGATTTACTATGACTTGTATTTAAAAATTCAACCAGGATTTGAAAAATTTGAAAATACTGTATTTGATACAGGAGGGGCTATAACTTATGAAGATGAAGATTATTTCTTTTAAAGGAGGGAGCAAAGGAAAATGTTAGAGTTTAAAAAAGAATATTTCCAAACAGAAACTAATAGACACCTATATCCTACAACCTTAGATATTTCTAAATGTGAAGTCTATGGTTGCAAGGAAAGAGAAGCTTTTATGTATAAGATACCTAATAATTATTACACATCTAACGCTGGGAACATAGACTTCTCTTTATATCCTAATGGGGTATGGAGTGACTACACAGCTATTAAGATAGTTGAGAAACTACCATATTTCCAACCTAGTGTAAACTTTAATAAACTAGGGGATATAACAGCTAGTAACTTAAATAAGCTTAAAGATGAGATTAAACAGCATATAGTGGATATAGAAACTGCCATTACAGAAAGTTATGTCTTTATAGATAGTGGGAACGCTGGACAAAACAATATCCCGTATCTACCTAACGATTGTGTATGGTTTAGAAATGGAGCTACAGGAAATATAGAGGCACTACCAGTGGGAGAATTGTATGATAGATTCGAGCAAATGCTGGATAAGTTATATAACGAAATAAAAAAGCTTCTTCTTATTGATAAAGAAAACATGAAAGAAGAACTTAAACAATTAACAGCTGAATTAAAAAAAGCATTAGAAGATTTAAAAGCTAACCTAGAAGCTAAATTTAAGGAAGAAGCTGAAAAGTATACAGCAGAAAAAAAAGAAGAGTTAGATAAGTATGTATATAGTGTTAATAAGCCTGAACTTCAAAAATTTGTAGAGCAAAAAAAAGAAGAACTATTACACTACATAGCTATAAATAGTGATAAATTAAAAGGGGAGAAAGGAGATAGAGGAGCTAGTATTACTAAAATAGTTCCTAAAGAAACAGCATCTAACGGTAGTAATGTCTATACCGTTATAACTGATGAAGATGTAGCGATAGGAGATATAACAGCCCCTATTGGTCCTCATGGGGATTCTATTGTTGGTCCTAAAGGCGACACCGGAGAAAAAGGAGATACAGGAGCTAGCATTAAAAATGTCGGTTTTGTAGAAACCGTATCAACTGGAAATAAATATAATGTGAATTTAGATAACGGTAGTAGTGCAGGTTCTTTTATAGCCCCTATTGGTCCTAAGGGAGATAAGGGGGATACAGGCGAAAAAGGGGAAAAGGGAGACCAAGGGAATACAGGTATTACAGCACCAATACAAGGTCAATACGCCTTAGAAGTAGAACCTAATGGAGACTTGTATGTGGTTTACCCTGATGGAACTACACCACCAACATTTACATTGGAGTCTAATGGTGATTTATTTTTAGAGATAGATTAAGAAAGGAGCTGATAAAATGGCAAGATTAAAGATAGGAAATATAAAAGGTCCTACAGGGGCAAGTGGTAAAGACGGGGTTACTATTACAGGGATAGAACTTAAACAAACTACATCTGATGGTAGTAAGGTTTATAACATTCTTTTAAGTGATGATAAAAAGTTAGAATTTACATCACCAATAGGACCTATTGGGAACACAGGACCTAAAGGAGACCAAGGTATTCAAGGGGTTAAAGGCATCGGAATATCTAGTGTTAGGTATAAAAATCTTTCGGAAGATGGTAGTTTTATCTACACAATAACTCTAACGAATAACCAAACATATGATATTACTTGTCCTATTGGTCCTAAGGGAGATAGAGGAGAAAAAGGAGAACCTGGAGAAAGTACAGCAGTAAGTTTAAGATGGGAGGACATTTTAGAAAAGCCTAGTTCATATCCATCAGCTTGGGGTAGCGTGACAGGGAAACCTGGTTCATTTCCACCATCAGCACACAATCACGCTTGGTCGGAAATAACAGATAAACCTACTATTTTCCCAACTAACTGGAGTAATGTTTCAGGTAAACCTGCCACTTTTCCACCTGATTCACACACTCACCCTTATTTGTCAACAAGTGGTGGTACTGTTAATGGCAACTTAACTGTAACAGGTGAGTTTTTAGCTAATGGAGATGTAACAGCCTTTTCAGATAGAGAGTTAAAAGAAAACATAAAACCTTTAAAAGAGAATTTTATAGACGATTTACAAGTATATAGTTATAACTATATAGGAAAAGACAGTATCAGATACGGAGTTATAGCTCAAGAACTACAAAAAATTTATCCTAATTTAGTTATTGAAACTGAAAAAGAAATTAATGAAAGAAAAGCTCTTGCAGTAAGGGATAGAGATATTATTTATTTACTTCTAGATGCTTATCAGAAACTAAGTAAAAGGGTATCTGAATTAGAAAGAGGTGAGTAGTATGGCACTACCATCAACAGGAACTATAACAATGGGTCAAGTTAGGGTTGAACTTAGAAAAGATGGAAGTTTAAATTTAGGAAATACAGATGTTAGAACTGTAGCTGAAAAACCTAGTGGAACAATAAAAATGAGTGATTTACATGGTAAAACAGGCTGGATTGAATCTGTAAGCTTTGATATAGGAGTTACATTTGAAAAAACTGGTGATTGGTCTAAAACTTTTTCTTGTAAATTAGGTTTATCACAAAGAAATATAGGAGTAACTTTTAGGTATAGTAAAAGATCAAAAACAACAAGTAGTGGGAATACAACATACACTATTTCTTTTCATGTTAGCATTAATGGTTTAGAAAATAATGAAAAAGCAGAAATAAAATTTAAGTTTGGTTATAATGATTATATAAAAACTTTTGGAAATTGTGAAGAAGGAGGTTTAGCAGGGAGTACAGGAGCTGCAAATAATAATGCTACAATAAATACAATAAGATTTTTTATTCAATAAGTTGGAGGTAAATATATGTTAAATTCAGATAAAAAAATAAACAGGGGGGAGAAGTAACCCTATAACCCTTAATACTATAAATGAGAAAGTGAGAACACTAGAAGGAACAATAAGAGTTACACCGATTAAGATGAGTGATTTGGATAAAAGAGTTAATAACTTACAAAATAAAATAGGGTACACTACTTATATTTTTAATAAAAATGAAACTTGGACTATGCCTGAGGGATATGAAAATGCTGATGTTTATTTTGTTGCTAATTTAGGTTGGGAATATGCAATAGCTACATCTAATGACGCTACAAATGGAAACATTACTTTTGACTATATAAGTCAATCGGGTTCAAGAATCAGTACAATATCTTTCGCTAGAAATGGGAGAAGTTTAAAAGGGCAAGTTATAAGAAATTCAACTTTTCCAAAAATAAAAGCAATATGTATACCTAAATAAAGGAGGCTAAACAATGCAAAAATATTATTATTTAGATAAAAATATAGTTATAAATGAACATAAGTGCTATGTCTTAGGTGTTTATGATGAGCCTTTAGAAAATGCACAAGACTTTTTTAGAATGTTTTTTAAAGATGAAACCTTAGAAGTAACTTATTATCTCGGAGAAGAAATTCCATCAGTACCAGTTATGAATGGAGATGTAGTTAGACCAGCAAATCCAAGAGAACTTGTTGAGCTAGGTTTTATAGCTTTAGATGATGGAACATATATTGAAGGAGATAATATCATTAAGGTAGATAGCCCATCATGGCAATATATGTGGAATAAAGATGAAAAGAAATGGATTCCTAATCCTGAAATGTTAAGAGATGGTGAGTATATAGAGGGTGAAGAGATAAAATCAGTTGTTATGCCTGTTGATTTAGTAGTTCCAAGGTGGAATAAAGAACTTAAAGTTTGGGAAGATGGAGCAACTGATGAAGAGTTAAAAGAATATTATTTTAATAAAATTAACACTTATAAAGCTGAAATATTGGAAATAGGATTTGATTTTAATGGACATCAGCAAAAATGTCGTGAAAAAGATTTGGCTTTACTTGGTAATGCAATAGCAGCAAACGAGGACGCACAACCTTATTCCACAGTGCCTGTTACACATTGGAGTTTTAATGATAACGATGTAGTAGAGATGTCTTTAGATGAACTTAAAAAGTTAAGAATAGATGGAGCAACATTTGTACAAGCTATATTCAAAGTAGAGGCACAATTAAAAGCAAGTAATCCTAATGTGCAATTCACTAAGCAAGACTTTATATCAAAGATAAATGAAAATTCGGAGGTGAAATGTTATGAAAACATCGGATAAAGGTATTGAGTTTATCATTAAAGAAGAGGGAGAAGTTCTACATGCTTATAGATGTCAAGCTGGGGTATGGACAATAGGAGTCGGTCACACTGGTGGCGTAACTCCAGATATGAAAATTACCAAAGAACAGTCAAGACAACTTTTAAAATCTGACTTATGTAGATTTGAAAAGGCAGTTAATGAAACTATCAAGCACCCTCTTTTGCAACACCAGTTTGACGCCCTTGTAAGTTTTGCGTTTAATGTAGGAACTCAAGCTTTTAAAAACT
>ERZ791889.553-NODE-553-length-15678-cov-4.003584_pt1 | contig 15678 bp, 23 predicted proteins | sample MGYA00510156_ERZ791889 | MGnify/ENA primary metagenome ERZ791889 (study PRJEB30046, sample SAMN00792108) | human gut metagenome | study: EMG produced TPA metagenomics assembly of the A metagenome-wide association study of gut microbiota in type 2...
TTTTTAAGTTAAGTTTAGGAGGATATATATAATGACAAAAAAAGATTTTGCAAAAGTATTATTTGAAACAGGAGCATTCCCATCTAAAGCTGAGGCTGAAAGAAAAGTTGATCTTTTCCTTACAACTATAGAAAACACATTAGCAGCAGGAGAAGAATTAAACTTTATCGGATGGGGAAAATTTGAAGTTGTTGAAAGAGCTGAAAGAGTTGGAAGAAACCCTAAAACTGGAGAAGAAATTAAAATCGAAGCTAAGAAAACTGTTAAATTTAAACCTGGAAAAACTTTAGTTGACAAAATTAACTAATTTTTATAATTAAAAAGTTTTATTATTTGATAATAGATTTTGCACCTAAGTCTTATGATAAGGGTGCTTTTTTATTGTCAACCTATAATAGTGTAAAAAAGCTTGATGATCGACAAGAATCTATAATTTTTAAGTTTTAATTATATTTTCAAATTTAAAAAGAAATTTGACAAAAAAATTTTTTTATAAAATTTTAAGTAGACAATAATGATAAAAAAAGGTATTATAAAGCAAGAGATAGTTAATATATCTGTTTTTATTTAACCTTGGAGGATTGTAAATACGTCGGACCAATCAATGGTTATTTCTGTGTTAGCTGTTTTTATTTAACCTTGGAGGATTGTAAATAAGTTTCATTGTCTGAACCTTGTGGATCGATGTAGTGTTTTTATTTAACCTTGGAGGATTGTAAATGATGGTGTTGTAATAAAAACTACTATTTCTAGTAAAGTTTTTATTTAACCTTGGAGGATTGTAAATTTCCAAAAAGATTAATTCCTGCTAACTTTACTAAACGTTTTTATTTAACCTTGGAGGATTGTAAATGTTTCAGCTTATTTGATGATCCATCGTGCTTGGACAGTTTTTATTTAACCTTGGAGGATTGTAAATCTCACACGAGAGGAAATTAAAACTAAGAGGAGGTGGTTTTTATTTAACCTTGGAGGATTGTAAATTTGCTTGCTTTGCAATTTCATTTTTTAACTCAGTATGTTTTTATTTAACCTTGGAGGATTGTAAATAGCAGCATTATCTTCTGGAACAGATGAAGATGGAGGGTTTTTATTTAACCTTGGAGGATTGTAAATTTGGGATACCAAGCTCAGTTATTAGAAATGAAATTAGTTTTTATTTAACCTTGGAGGATTGTAAATGCGAAACAGTCAAAGATTGCATTATATCTTCCTGGTATGTTTTTATTTAACCTTGGAGGATTGTAAATTTAAAAATAGCATTAATTCTATTTGCAACTCTTAAAGGTTTTTATTTAACCTTGGAGGATTGTAAATAGAAAAAAATTCAGTTTTCGGGGGTTTCTGTAAAAAGTTTTTATTTAACCTTGGAGGATTGTAAATGCAGCTTTTAAACTACTTAGAATAGTTTTTAAATCTGTTTTTATTTAACCTTGGAGGATTGTAAATGATGGAACTTTAAAAAAGAATACAGATGGGACTCTTAGTTTTTATTTAACCTTGGAGGATTGTAAATCTTTAAATGTATAAATAAAATTGAAGAAAGGTTAGGGTTTTTATTTAACCTTGGAGGATTGTAAATGCTGTTTTCTAGTTAAAAATTTGACTGCTGGAATAGTTTTTATTTAACCTTGGAGGATTGTAAATGCTTTAAATTGTAGATCTCAGAGATTCTAGCTCCGCTGGTTTTTATTTAACCTTGGAGGATTGTAAATGAACACTCTGGAATAAAATGTTCTGTCCGTAAGCTAGTTTTTATTTAACCTTGGTGTGGGGGGTAAGGTAATATGATAAATAAGAAAAAATAAGAGTAATAGTTAATAAAGCTAGTAATAATAGGGAGTTATAAAGAAAAGTAACTGTGAGAAACAGTGAAATAAAATGAAAAAAAACTAGGAAAAAGTGGGAAAAAAATAGATTGTGGACAGTGTGAAAAGAAAAATGTGAGAAAATTCGAGAATGTTCGGAACCTTGTTCGAAAAAGAGGTTTCAGCATTCTTTTTTTTATTTTTTGAAAATTTGACGGTGTGCAAGGAGGAAAAAAGAGCAATTTTATGAAACAGCGAGAACAGTGTTAAAAACATTCTTAAAACCTAAATAAATAAAAAAGAGTGAAAGTGTTTGACACTGTGCAGAGAGAAAAAAGAAGATTTAAAAAAGTCTAATTTCTTATAAAAACTATACTAACTTAGTAAAATCAAGGGGTAAACAACTAGTCTGTTTTTACAGACTGGTTGAAATAGAACACTAAAATTTTTAATAAATTCTAAAAAAGAACACTATATTTAGGGGAAAAATTATAGAAAGCTAATAAAATCAATAAAAATCAACCTGTAACAATTTTATTACAGGTTGAAATAGAACACTTATAAATTATATTCTAAAACTCCTATTACTCTTCCAATAATATGGAAAGAATCACTGTCTTTTATCTTTATAATAGGATAATCTTTATTTAATGAAATTAATTTCATTTCTTTTGTCAAAGGATTAAAAGAGAATTTTTTTACATAAACATTATCATTTAAAAAGAAGACTCCAATATTTCCATTTTCAAGACTTTCAGATTTTCGAATTAGTATTAAATTGTTATCTTGAATTAAAGGAGTCATGCTATCACCAGTAACAAAAGTTGCAAAATCACATTTTTTATTTAATTCTTCTGGTAAACTTAAATATTCAATAATTTCTTCTTCACCAAAAATACCTGTCCCAGCAGAAACTTTTGAAACAATTGGGATCCTTTTTTCGTTACTATTTTTATAATCTTTTTTATTTTCAGATAGAAAATCAATAAGATCAGTGTTTAATAAAGATAAAATATTTTGTAATTTTTCAATAGTGAGAGCTCTTCTTTCAGCTTCATAATTAGCTATAGTTGCCTCAGCAACCCCTAACATTTTGGCAAGTTGTTCTTGCGAAATGTTTTTACTTTCTCTCAATTTTTTTAATTTTTTTCCTATTTCTAACATTTTGACACCTCCTTTTTTAAAAAACTTTTCAAAAAGCTATTGACAAAAACAATTTGTTGTAGTATTCTTTAGTTAAGAAACAAAAAGAAAAGTTGAAATTTAACAAAATGTTATAGAAAATATAAGTTTATAAATACCTTTTCATTTTATTATAGCATTTTTTTATCTGTGATACAAATTGTAAAATGCTGTCGTGGAAACAGATTTACTGAAAGTATCATTATTTTTTAACTTTATTTGATAAAAAAATATAAAATAATATTTTATGAAAAAATATCAAATTAAAGAGAAGAATAATAGTGCATTAAAGATAAAAAAGAGGATATAAGTAAAATTAATAATTGTAAAAAATAATTTTGTAGGCGAGGAGTTTGGCAACCACTCTGTAAAGTGCCATGTCGAAGCATAAGGAGGTAGAAATGAAAAAAGAAATTAAAGAAGCTTTGAAGTATGCTTTTTTCCCAGCACTGATAACAGCATTTATTCTTTATTTCTATTTTGAGATTACTTATTATCTTCATTATTTTGTAAATATGATAAAACGATTAATAATACTTTAATAAGCTCAAAATAAAGATTTGAAAAAACACTAGCCTTAAAGAAAAAATAAAGTGATGCAATAATATCATTAGAAAACAAAAAATCTTTATTTAAAAATAGTTTTATAAAAAGTATATAAAATAAAATTTTTAGACTACTTTTCATAACAATTATCTTTTCTTGAGTAGAGTAAAAGAAAATAGTAGGGATAAAAACAAAAATGGTAATAATTTCTGAACTTAATTCCATTGGAATATAAGCATTAGAAAGTAAAGTAAAAATTGAAATTAAAAAAACTAAAAAAAACTCTTTTTGATAAGATAAATTTTTTTTAAATTTAAGTAAACTAGCAAAACAAATTTTTGTTAAAACAATATATCCCATGCCATATATAAAATAAGCTACTATAAAAAGAGCAATAAGTTTAAGAATAGCTATGAATAAATTCATAAAATACCTCCAAAAGTTTTCTTTTAATTATAACTTTTTGGAGGGATAAAAACAAGATAAGGAGTAACAAATGAAAAAATTAGAAATAGTTCAATTTGAAGAACAAAATATACAACTATATTCACAAGATAATGAGATCTTAATGACAATGGAAGAATTAGCAGAGGCAATAGGATTTGCAAATCACCAAGTTTTTAGAAATTTTATAAATTTAAATCCAGAGCTTTCTAATGAAGAGTTCTCATTTTTAAGAAAAGTTAAAAACCTAGAGGGTGGAGTAGTAAAAAATAGAGAGAAAAGATTTTTTAATGAGCAGGGGATCTATGAAGCAGCACTTCTTGCAAGAACTGAAAAAGCTAAGAAATTTAGAAAGTTTGCAAGGGTGCTTATAACAAAGTTCCATAGAAAAGAGATGTTCTTAGCTACACCAGAAGTAACAAATGTCAAAGTGAAAATAATGGATGAAAAGTTAGATAAGATAGAAGCAATACTTATTGAGAGACAGGAAGTATTTGAAAAGATGGAAGGCGATAGTGAAAAAGAGATAAAACTTCTTGAAAAATTAGAGGGCAAGTTAAAAACTCTTGATGGTGTAGATCAAAGATTGAGTATGATCGAAGAAAAAATAGAAGAAATAATAGTTTGTGTTAATGGAATAATAGACAATATGGAGGAAGAATAAAAAAGATGTTTGAGAAGTTCTATTTCGATCTTTTGAGCTTGAAAACAGAGATGCAATTTAGAGGGTACAGCACATCAACTCAAAAAACATATTATAAAACAGTAAAAGACTTTTTAGAAGTTACAGGAAAAGAAGCAATAGATATAAAAAGAGGGGATATCATAAGATATTTAGATAACAATTTAAAACTGCTTAATATCAATACTATCCTTGTGAAATTAAATGCTTTAGAGTTTTTCTTAGTGAGATATTGGGAATAGATGTTGCTGAGAACATTAGAAAATACAAGAGAGAGTTTAAAACAAAAGACTTTTTAACTAAGGAACAGTTAAATATATTGATCTCCTCAGTACCAATGAGAGAACGTATCCTCTATGAAATAGTTATAGAAACAGGAATGAAGATAGAAGATATAGTTGTCCTTACAATAAATGATTTAACCTTAAAAGAGGGCACTTGGAGATTAAAGGAATATGAAATAAGCAAAGAACTTGCAACAGAGATAACAAACTATATAGAGAAAAATTACCTGGAAAGCTATATTTTTACTCTTTCTAATGGAGTTGATAATATCTTAGGAAATACTGCAAGACATTGGTTAAGAGTAAATACTAAAGAGATTTTAGGAAAGTTATATACATTTAGTGATATTAGACATAGTGTGGCTCTTGATATGGTAAAAATGGGTGATGAAAAAAGAGCAATTAAATATTTAAAACTTAAATCTAATGGAACTATAAGACAATTTTTTAAAAGAGCTGGCTATGATTATACTGAAAAATAAAAAAGCAAAGATAAGATCTGGATTTGGTCGTTCGTTTCTTATCTCTGCCAATGCTAAGACTTATAAATAAGTACTTAGCTGAATTATACCACAAATGGAGGGATAAAGCTATGGCAAAAGTTGAGTTATTAAAAGAACTGTTAGAGAGTTTAAAGACAAAACATGGATATAAAAGAATGTGTGAAAAATTAGAAAAGGAGATAGCAAAATGTCAGAACTAGAAAGAAAGGTTGAAAGATATAGAGAGAACTTGCTGAGAATGTTAGAACTGAAAAAAGGTTTGATTGATGCTGAAATATCTCTTGTTTCTCTAAAATTATCTTTAAATCTAAGTGCTTATGAATGGAAAAAGCTAGTTAATGGGCAATTAGAGGAAAGAGAAGGAGAGGTATGGGAGCTTATAAAAAATACTCCAGTACATATAAAAAATAGAGATAAAGTATATAAACATTTTCAAAAGACACTTCTTGAAAAAGATATAAAAATATCTGAAATAGCAGAAGCACTTGATATAGATATAAATAAAATAATAAGAATAGTAAAAAGGCTTAACATAAACAGAGATATTGAAACAGAAAAGAAAATCGAAAACTTTCTTGGAGTAAAAGTCTTTGAATAGGAGGCTTTTATGGTTAAAGAGTATGAAGGAAAAGAGCTGGAAAAGCTACTTGGAAAGAGCAGAACACAGATTTTAAGATTAGCAAAAGAAGAAAACTGGCAGATAGTAAAGAAAAAAGTAGGGAGAACATATAAAAACTTCTATTTAGCTGAGAGTGTAGATAACTATATAAAAGCTTTGGAGGAGAAAGAAGCTAGTAAACCAGCAAGAGTGAGAACAGTTATAAAAAAAGAGGCTACAACAATAGATGAACTACCTCTATGGAATCAAAGAGTAGCATGGGCAAGATATATTCTATGTAATAAGTTGGAAGAACAATACAGCTCATCAGCTGGAAGTAAACTAGAAATTGTAGAAAATTTTGTAAAAAATGCCTCTAAAGATTTTCCACAACAAATGGAAGTTATAAAAAAATTAAGTGTTCCTACTTTACGAAGATGGTTCGGAGTCTATTTGAAAAATAAAACTAATCCTTTAGCTCTTAGTTCAGGACATGGAACTAATAAGGGAGTAAGAAGAATTGATACAGAGGTACTAGAGGCTATAAGAGGACTATATAAAAGTAAGAATAAGCCTAATATGATGTTTGTTTATGAAAGAATAGTAGCTGCTTTTGGAACAGATGCAATATCATATGGAACTATGAGGAATTACATAAAATATGATATGACAAGTGTTGAAAAAGATAAAGCTAGAATGGGTGCAAAAGAGTTTAAAGACACTTATTCTCCTTACATAATAAGAGGATATGATGATATAAAAGCAGGTCAAGTATGGATGTCAGATGGACATGATTTAGAAATGATGTGTTACAGAGGAAATAAGAAGAAAGCTAATGGAGAGAGATATTATGGTTCTCCAAAGCTGATAGTCTGGATTGATGTAAAAAGTAGACTTATTACTGGATGGACACTATCATGGACTGAAACAACAGAAAGTATAGCAATAGCTCTTAAAAGAGGGATTGAAAAATATGGAGTTCCTGAGCAACTATTTACAGATAATGGGAAGGCATATAAATCAAAAATTCTTAAAGGAACAGATGAACTTGATGGTATTTATGCAAGTTTAGGATTAGAAGTATCTCATGCTCTTCCTTATAATGCTCAATCAAAGCATATAGAAAGATGGTTTGTAGATTTCAAAGAAACTTTTACAAAATCTTCTATCACTTATAAAGGTGGAAATATATCTGAAAGACCAGAGAGAATGAAAAGTTTTGCAATGGATAAGATTGCAAAAGGAAAGATACTAGAGCAAGAAGAACTAGAAGCAGCACTGGAAGCATTTATTAATTATAAAAATCACAGTTATTATGCTTTGAGGAGAGAAACTGGAAGAAAGGCTCATAGGGGTAGAGGAATGAATAATAGGACACCTCTTGAAGTGTTTAATGAAGAGAATCCAGTAGGAGAAAGAAAAATGCTTTCAGATGAGAAGTTGAGATTATTATTCCTTTATGAAGAGATAAGAACTATACAGCAGAATGGAATTGAATATCTTGGAAATACTTATGAACATGAAAATTTATACTTTCACCAAAAGGAAAAAGTTAAGATTAAATTTGATCCACATGACCTTAGAAGCATTTATGTATATTTAGAGACAGGAGAGTTCTTGTGCAAAGCAGACAAACTTCAAACAGCAGGTTGGAGTAATGATATTGATTCAATTAAAGCTAAAGCTAATAGACGTAAGAAGATAGCTAAACTTGAAAAATTGATTATTGGAATAAGAGAGGAGGAAAGAGAGGAAACAGGTATTATTGAGTACAATTTTGAGAAGAAAGAGGAAGAAAAGCTTATTGAAGTCAAGAAAAAGAAAAAAGAGATATATCTAGGTAATGGAATTTACCAGGTGATTGATTAGAGAGGAGAAAAATGGACGCATTAAGAAGAGAATTAGAGAGTTTTGTAGAAAATAATGGTTTTAGCTATTCAAAAGTAGCAAAAGCAATGAGTATAGGAACAAGTACCCTATCAGAATTTAGAAAAGGGAACTATAAGGGAGATATGAATGCTCTAGCAGAGAAAGTACGTGCCTTTTTAGATAGACATAGAACTACTATGAAAAGGATTAAATTTTCTGCTGATACTGAAGTAAAGAAAAGAGTATTCTATACAATAGATATGATCCAAAAGTATGTAGCTTCAAATGTTAAAGAAAGATTGTTAGAGAGTGCAAAAATTGCCTATATCTTTGGAAGAGCTGGTATTGGAAAAACTCATGCTCTTCAAGAGTATGTAAAAAGTTATAAAGGAAGATGTATCTTTATTACTGCTGAAAATAACATAACAGATGGAACTATGATAAGAAAAATCGCTAGAGAGCTTAAATTAGATCATCATGGAAGAATTGAAAATTTAAAAGAAGATATAAAAGATACATTGAGATTTACTGAGACAATATTAATTATTGATGAAGGGGAGCATTTAAAACCAAAGGTGATTGATATTGTAAGAAGTATAGCGGACCAAACAGGAATAGGAGTGGTAATTGCTGGGACTGAAAAATTAAAACAACAGATATGCTCTCAAAGAGGAGAATATGAATATTTATTCAGTAGAGCAGTAATAAACATGTCTTTGAAGGATTTAGATATAAAAGATATAAGGCTTATAGTAACAAAATTCTTAGGAAGTGAAGTGGACCTTTATGAAGATAAAGAGATAGCAGAGATGATAAATTATATCAACCTTACTGTAAAAGGATCTGCAAGACAGTTATCAAACTTATTAAGTTTAGCTTCAGATATAGCTTCAAGACCAGAGAACTTTGAGGATACAAAAGGAAGAATAACAATAGAGTATATAAAAGCAGCAATCACAATGCTTTCAATAATGTAGGAGGAGAGAAAATGAGAAATATAACTTTAGAAGACACAGCAAAGGATATTTTAAAAGAAGAGTTTGGAGAAAAAGCAATATTAATAGATAGTGAGTTAAACGAGCTTTCAAGGCTCGTTATAAAAAGAAAAGATGTAATTATAGCTTTGAATAAAGGAATCTACACAAATGAAAATAAGAGAAGATACTTCCAAATAGATGGAGATATTAAAAAAGTAGTAGAGAAGATTAATGAAAAGCTTGCATTAAAAGAGTGTTGATTTTAATCGTGTTGCTTTAAAAAAGGTTGATGGAAAGGAGTTGCAATGAGAGTTACAAAAGAGGAGTTTACAGCACTTTTAAATAAGAAGAAAAAGTTAAAAGATGAAATAGAAATGATAAATATTTCAACAGAAAAAAAGATAGCAGTTATAGTTGGAAGATTAGTGGAAGTAGAAGATCTAATTTCAAGAGTAAAGGTTGAGGAGGATAGATAGTATGGAGATCAATTTAAGTAATTTAACTGAAGAACAAAGAAAACAGCTATTTGAGCAAATGAAAGAGGAAGAAAAAGCAAAGGAACAAAAGAAACAACAAATAAGAGAAGAGTATAAAAATCTTGTTTCAGAAACAGTTCAAAGAAATTTCGAAAAGCTAAAGGGGATATCTGAAGTGTTGTCGAAGGTTAAAAAAGAGGTATTCGAGGACTTTGAAACAGCTCTTGAAATGAAAGCTGAACTGTATGGAATTAAAGAAAATCAGCAATCACATACATTTACAACACCAGAGGGGCTTTCAATAACAATAGGACACAGAGTGACAGATAATTTTGATGATACAGTTCATACAGGAATAGAAAAAGTAAAAGGGTATATTTCAAAAGTTACAGCAGGAGAAAAAGCTGAGCTAGAAGAATTGATTAATCTACTACTTAAAAAGGATAAAAATGGAAATTTAAAAGCATCAAGAGTACTTGAACTTGAAAGAGTAGCTGAAAAAATCAATGATATGGAATTAAAAGATGGAGTTCATATAATAAAAGAAGCATATAAACCTGCTAAATCAAGTACTTTTATAGAGGCTTATTATAAAAATAAGCAAGGTAAGAAGGTATATCTTCCACTTAGTATAGTAAATGTAGATATGGAGGAATAAAATGTATCCAATAACAGAAGGGCAAATAAAAAAAATACATGTAGTTAAAGCTGAACTAAGATTATCTGAAGATGAATATAGAGCAATTTTAAAAGGAATGTTTAATGTTGGGAGCTCAAAGCAATTGAGCTTCCAGCAAGCTAAAAAGTTGATTGAAAAGTTAGTGCAGTTATATAAAAAAGAAACAACTCTTACTCCTGCACAACTTAGTAGAATAAATTATTTAGCAAGTGAAGTATATAAAACAAATACATATGAAAAATTAAAAGAGTGTATTGAAAGGAATATTGGTTATTCTGTACCAGTAGCATCTCTTTCTAAGAAAGAAGCTACAAAGATTATCAATACTCTGGAGGGAATAAAGAAATGGCTATTGAAAAAGAGATCAACATCAAAAGAGATTGGAAGTTGATAGATGAAATGTTATCTGTTCCATTTCAAGGAGAAAAAGAATTAGTAGAATTAAAAGTAGGATCAGATAAACTAGAGGTTGTGCATTATATCCATAAAAATAGGGTGGTTTATCTTGTTTTTGTTAATAATAAACTAAGGTATAAGGAATCTAAGTATATGAATGAACATATAAGATTTGTTTATCACAAAAAAGATAGAGAGAGTGCTAGAAAAAAATATATTAAATATCATGGTAAAGTAAAGGGATTGAAAGAGTATGAAGCTTCAATGTGGAATGACAAAATTACAGCTTATAATGTTATATTTACTTCAAAGCTAAGTATAAAGAAGATGCTAAAAAGACAAACTGAAAAGATTTTTCTTATAGGAGTGGAGTAAATGTTTTATGTAGGAATAGCAGTTGCAGTGGCAATTGGAACAATAATAGGGAGAGTAATCGCTCGGATCATAGAGGATAAGTTTTATTTATAGGGGGAAAAGTATGGAAGATATAAAAAGTATAAATATAACAAAACATGCTATAACAAGATATTTTAGCAGAATAAAAGGAATAATAGTTACTGACTCAAACTATGACACTTGGAAAGTATCACACATGGAAGAGATAGAAGAGGCTAAAAAAGAGCTTCAGGATCTATTTAATCAATCAGAGTATATTATTACTGGAATCTATGGAATACATAAAAAAGCATCATTTTATATCTTAAAGGAAAAAATGCTAACTTTTATTGTGAATGAAAGTAATTTAGTAACTTTGTATAAGATTGATTATGGACTTGACTTTATTGGTAATAAAGAGATGATAGAAGTTTTATATAGAAATTATAAAAGACTTCTTTTAGAAGAGGAAGCTATTCAAAACTCCAATAAAGAAACTGCACAGAAATTAGAGTATGAAGAAAAGAGATTGGGACTTATAATTCAAGAAGTTGAAGCAGAGCTCCAAAGACTAAGAACTAATAAAAAAGAGATTGAATCAAAGAGAGGATCACTAAAAGCTTTAGAACAATCAATAACAACTAAAATAAATACAACTAGAGAGAAAATTATCTTATCTAAAAAAGCATTATAAGGAGGAATGAATATGTTTAAAGCTTTGTTTAAACTTTTATTCAAAAGAAAAAAGAGAATAAAATACTTTCTTATAAATCAACCAAAACATAATGAGGATTATTATGGATGCTGAGATAATTCAAGAAAGAACACAGTTACCATGTGAAGAGGTAAAAAGATTGGTTTTACTAGCTCAACAAGGGGACTTAGAAGCAAGAAATAGAATTATAGAGGATAGTTGCTGGATTATAAGAGCAGTAAATCAAAAATATGGAAATACTGAAGATGGATTTCAACAAGGCTTTTTAGGATTGATTAGTGCTATTGATAAATATAAGGTAGGGGAGAAAACTAAATTTTCAACCTATGCTTATTTCTGGATAGAACAGAAGATTGGAAGATATGTAAGTAAGGATACATATAGAGCATCTCATCATTTAATCTATCTGTTTAAAGAGATGAAGAAATTTAAAGGAACTCAAGAAGAGTTTTTTAAGAAGAAAGGCTTAAATGAAAAGACTATTGGAGCTTTAAGGCAAATGGGTATCAATAAAGAGCTAGAATTTACAGAGGTATATGGAGTTAGAGATCTAAGCACCTTAGAAGAGATTGATAGGTTTATACTGAGAGATTACTTGGAAGATATTATGTCTCAACATTGTACCCCTAAAGAAAAATATATTTTAGAAAAGATTTTTTTCTCCAAGAATAAAAAAGGAATGGATGAACTTTCAAAAGAATTTAAGTGTACAAAATCGTATATAAACATGGAAAAAAATAGAATCCTCTGTAAAATAAGAAGTGCATTATTATGAAGATAATTATTACAGAGGCTGAGAGGGATTATCTTTTAACTCTTTTAAAAGCTGAAGATGAAGTGTTAAAAAAGAAATTGCTGAAATATAAAAGAGAAAGGAAAAATACTACATATAAAAAATGTGAAAAGATAAGAAAAGAGAAGTTTGCTAGATTGGAGGAAATAATCAGAAGTAATTATAAGATAACTAATGAAGAGTTGATGATAAAGTTAGGAGTTTCAAAAGCTACATTTTATATTGTGTATGCAAGTAAAGCAAGGGAATTAAAAAGAATGTATAAAAGTCAGTCTTTATTTTAGGCTGACTTTTTTAGTGTATTAAATAGAAATAAAAGATATTTTATTAAAAAAATCTTGACTTTGTACACGTACAATAGTATAATATATACATGAAGGGAGGAGAAAGCAACAAATGTTTGAGATCTTAGGGAATATACTGATTCTTTGGGAATTTACAAAGTTAGTAATAACTATTGTGAAGTTCCTTATAAAGATGATTAGGAGGTACAGAGGGCGTTAAGCCCTTTCCTCCCTTCCCCTTTTCCTAAAAAGTATTTGGAGGTGTAAAAATGAGTGATAAATTTTGGCATACTTTATTAGTAATTGTCCTTATAGGGAAAGTAATAGAGTTAGGGTATAGATTTTATAAATGGATAAAGAATAAAAAAAATAAGAACCTTTAAAATTAATTTAAAGGCTCTTATTAATGTTTGATTTCTTAGGTACTTAAATTATAGTATATTTTTTAGAAAAAGTCAATGGAGGAATAGCGATGGAAAGCAAAAGGAAGTTATCATATAGAAAGCCATCTAATAGAGGAGGGGAACAATTTTCAGTTACTATTCCAAAAGAGTATATTGAAAAATTAAATATAACAGAAGAGGACAGAGAAATTATAATTACTCTTAATGAAAAAACTAGAGAAATTATAATAAAGAAAGCTGTAGACTAATTTTTGTAGTTTTTATTTATTAGAATTATTAATAAAAGTAAAGTAAAAAAATAAATATTTTTTATAGAGGTGAAAGTTATATGGAAGAAAAAATAATTTTAAAAGAAAAAGTAAAAATAGCATATGAGCGTATTTATAAAGATGGGATAAAAGTTGGACTTAAATCCAGTGAAGATGAAATAATTGAAGATGAAATAGATGCAGGAGAAGTAACTTTAGAAAAAATAAAAGAACTTTTAGAAGGACATTTTGACTTAGAAAAAGATGGAATTAGAATACTTAATATTAAAAGTAATGAGATAAATTTTGACTATAAATCAAAAAGAGATAGAGTAATATGTACAGATAGTGATGCAAAAGGTTATAATATAAAAAGTCAAAATTCAGATGTTTTAAAAATGATAAATAGAGTTCTTGAAAAATTTGAATAAAAAACCAATAAAAATAAATTGGTATAACACAAAAAAGTCAGTCTTTATTTTAGGCTGACTTTTTTATATAATATAATAAAAACTTTAGGGGGAATTTTTATGAATGAAGTAATTTTAGCAATTATAGTAAATTTAGCAAAAGATAGAAAAGTATCTCAACCAGTGGGTAGATGTATAAGTATGGAAATAAATAATGCAGAATATGTAAAATATGCTTTAGAAAATGGTTATTTAAGAATATCTACACCAATGGAAAATATAGATACAGCAACTTTAAAAAATATTAAATTGGCACTAAAAGAAAGTGGACTAAAACAAGCTGGAGAGAAAAACGAAATTAGAAAAAGACTTAAAGAACAAGGTGATATAGAAGTTATAAATAGAATTTTTACAAATGATACTTATAAATTAACTGAAAAAGGAAAACAATTATTAAAAAATAAAGAGTATGCTGTTTTATATGATGAATATGAAATTGAGTTTTTTTATCCGTATATTTCTTTAAAATCACTACAAAAAAAAATAGAAAAAGAAAATAAAGATTTTATAACTGCCTGTAAAGAACTTTATACTGAAGCTAAAAATAAAAATGATGGTTCTGAAATGTATGTAAAAGCTCAGGAATTAAAATTCTATGAATTTTTTAAACAAGATATAAGAGAAATAAAAGAAATCCTTAAAGAAGAAGATAATGAACCCAATTTTTTAGATACTTTAAATGAAAAAGATAGAAAAATATTAGAAAAAAAGGCTGAAGAAGCAAAACAAAATATTCTTAGTGGATTAGGAATAAAAAATAAAAATGAAGAAAAAATAAGTTTTTTTAAGAAAATAAAAAAATTTTTTGGTATTTAGCTTTTATATCTGCTAAAAAAATATATATTTTTATTAAACACATTGAAAAAATGTAAACGTTATGGTAAAATGTTTAAAAGGGAGGAATGGAGGATGGATAAAGTAAAAAATAAAATACTCAGTCTTAGGGTAGATGATACTATTTATAAATTTGTTGAAGATTTTTCAAAAAAGATAAATTTGTCAAAGTCGGAAACATTGATTTATATGCTTAAAAGAAGTATTGGAATTTTTAAATATGAAAATAATGAAAAGTGTAATGATAACTCTATACTTAATAAAGTTTTAAATGTCATAGATAATAATAAAGAAGTTGATGACTTAGATAAAAAAATACTAATTACAGTATATCGCTTGTTAGATTTAGATATAATCGAAGGTTTTGAAATGAATGATATGATATCCAAAGAATTAAGTCTTAATCTCATAAATAAATTAACAAATGAAAATTTAACAGCAAGTGATTTTATGGAGCATATTAAAAAAATGGATAGTTTAATAGAACATTTCTCACCATATTTTTTAATGGAAATTAATCATTATGTGAAACATAGAATTTTAACCAAGGAAAAAAATGAAGATACTTTATTTACTTTAGGCATCAATTATGGAGTTATTAAATTTTTAAATAATAAATAAAAAATCCCCTCTTCCATCTTTTGATAAAAAAGGGGAAAGTGTATAGTATAATACACCGTGGCAAGTATATTGTACTATACCTTTCTTCAAAATTCAAGGAGGTATTTATGCAATTAATAAAAGTAAGAAAAACAAAAGAAGGACAACAAGTTGTTAGTGCAAGGGAGTTATGGCAATTTTTGAATGTTGGTAGACATTTCAATTCCTGGATAAAAGGAAGAATTGAAAAGTATGATTTTATTGAAAATGAAGATTTTATAATAGTTTCTTTGATAACCCAAAATGGGGTAATCAAAAAAGGTGGAGATAGAAAAAGCCTTGATTATATTCTAACTCTTGATATGGCTAAAGAATTAGCTATGATAGAGAATAATCCAGCAGGGAGAGCTGTTAGAAGATATTTTATTCAATGTGAAAAAAAGTATAGAAAACTTCTTGATGAAAAGCATTCGAAAGAGATTCAAGCACTTCAAGAAAATGATAGTTCAGA
>ERZ791889.568-NODE-568-length-14902-cov-8.124335_pt1 | contig 14902 bp, 18 predicted proteins | sample MGYA00510156_ERZ791889 | MGnify/ENA primary metagenome ERZ791889 (study PRJEB30046, sample SAMN00792108) | human gut metagenome | study: EMG produced TPA metagenomics assembly of the A metagenome-wide association study of gut microbiota in type 2...
TTGGAAAACTTATAAGAGAAAAGCTTGAAAATGAAACTTATTCACACGACATAGAAGTAAAAGGAAATTTTCCTTATAAAGCTGATATGCCAAAAATGGTCTTTGCACCAACACCAAATGAAAATTGTGTTGACTGTGGCAGTTGTGCTTCTGTATGCCCAACAGGTGCAATAGATATTGATGACCACAGAAAAATAAATCCTGAAAAATGTATAAGATGTTATGCCTGTGTAAGAGCCTGCCGTTTTGATGGAAGAGAACTTGCTGGAAATCCACTTGCAAAAATTTTAAACTTCCTTGAAACAACATGCCTTGAAAGAAAAGAACCTGAAATATTTATTTAATTATAAAAGACTGCTGTAAAATATATAATTTCACTACAGCAGTCTTTCTTATTTTTAATTTATTTATTTGAAATTTTTTTTACAGTATCTTTTCTTATTTCTTCACGCAAATCTGATAAATATTTTGAAAAATCTACTCTGTCATCTGCATAAGTCAGATTTAAGTCAAATTCATTTTCAGACCATGTCGAAATATCTGAAAAATTATGTTGTATTAATGCTTCTAAACTATCAATTGCCTTGTAAATTTTAGCTTCTAATGTTTGTCTCTCATTCATTTCTTTATATAAATTTATCATTTCAGAACGAGCTGCCTCAGGCAGTGATTTAATCCAATTATTTAGAAGTTCTTCTTCAGAGTTTTCGTGTTCTTTTGTCTTTAAAAAAGTAGGTATATCTCCTGTAAAGCACTCTCCTAAATCATGTATAATACACATTTGAATTATTTTATTAAAATCAGCTTCAGGAAACTCATTTTTCATAAAAAATGCCATTAAAGTCATCAGCCAGCTGTGTTCGGCAACACTTTCATGTCTACCTTTTGATGTATAACAATGTCTTGTTGTATCTTTTAATCTTTCTGCTACACTTAATGCTTCTAATAATTCCCTTGCATTCATTATAAAATCCCCCTTTTTTATTTACTATTCTTCTACACTAAATGCCAAATCAACAATTTTTAATCCGTCAACAGCAGCACTTACAATTCCTCCAGCATAACCTGCTCCTTCACCGACAGGATAAAGCCCTTTTATATTTACAGACTCTCCCATTTCATTACGGGTAATTTTTACAGGTGCAGAAGTTCTTGTTTCTGGAGCAATTAAATTTGCCCTTTCTGACACAAACCCCTCATATCTTTTTCCCCAATAATTTAAAGCCATTTTCATATTTCTTGTGATTACTTCTGGGAATAACTTATTTAAATCATAAGGAGTTTTTTTCATTTCATAGCTTGTTTCTATCTCTTTTTCAGTTAGTTTTCCCTCTAAAAAATCCGGCACACTCTGGTACAATGCTCCGTAATTTTTTACAAGCTCAAAAGTTTTTCTTTCAAGTTCCTCTTGAAACTTCATTCCAGAAAATAATTCGTCTCCAAATTCATTTTCTTTTATACCCACAACAAGAGCTGAATTTGAAAATCTGCCGTTTCTGTCAGAATAGCTCATTCCATTTACAAGAGTTCCCCCATTTTCAGAAGCAGCATTTACAATCACTCCTCCAGGACACATACAAAATGAAAATATTCCTCTTTCTTCCTCTTTATTATTGTACGTAAGACTATAAGTAGCCGCTCCGAGATTTTTATTTCCGGCATATTTTCCATACTGCATTCTGTCAATATCTTCTCTTGGATGCTCTATTCTTGCCCCTACTGCAAAAGGTTTATTCTCCATAAACACTCCATTTTTATGAAGCATTCTATAAGTATCTCTTGAGGAATGCCCTATTGCCAGAATTATTTTTTTCACAGGAAGTTTTTCCATCTCATTTTTATTATTTCTTATTACAGCTCCCTGCACTTCTCCATTTTCTATAACTACATCTGTCAGAAGATTGTTAAAATAAAATCTTCCTCCCAGAGAAATTATTTTTTCTCTTAAATTTTTTACTACAACTTTAAGAACATCTGTCCCAATATGAGGTTTATAATCCCACATAATCTCTTTCTGAGCTCCGCATTCTACAAATTCTGTAAAAACTTTTTCTATATATTCGCTCTTTATTCTTGTATTTAATTTACCGTCAGAATATGTTCCAGCTCCCCCTTCTCCAAACTGAATATTTGAATTTTCATTAAGCTCTCCTGTTTTTATAAATCTATCAACAGTTTTATCTCTTTCATCAACAGCTTCTCCCCTGTCAATTACAATAGGCTTATATCCATATTCTGCAAGTCTTAATGCTGCAAAAAGTCCTGCCGGCCCTGTTCCAACAACTAAAACTTCTTCATCTTTATTAAGAGCTTTTCTTTTTATTTTTTCTGTTTCTTTTACAAGAGAAATATTTTTAGTTTTTGATAAATCAATCTCTTTTTTAAGAGTCACTTCCACATTATACACAAACTTAATGTCGCTTTTTTTTCTGCTGTCTATTGACCTTTTTGCCCATACAACTTTTTCTATATTTTCCTTTTGTATTCCTCTTTTAACAATCTCTTTTTCTATTTCTCTGTCTTGATTTTTTTCTATTGAAACTATAATATTATTTACATTTATTTTCAAAAATTATCACCTCAGAAAAATTATAACATAAATAAAAAAGACTGTCACTAAACTGCAACAGTCTCTTTATATATAATAATCAAATTTTTAATTTAAAATTAAACTAAAGCTTTAATAAATAACTTTTTTCTAGTTTTTCAATATTAAAAGTTCCCATTTTTCATATATATTTTACTGGATTATTATATCTATTTTATAGTTTTTTATCTTTTTTGCGGCCAAATCACGGCCAGATATTTTTTATTTTCAATTTTTATTTAAAGGCTTCTTTCAAAAGATATCTATATTTTAGCACATTTTGAACAACTTTTCTTTATTTTTTTATAATGTATTTAGCTCCTCTGTTATTTCCTACACGCTGTAATTTATTTTCAGTTACCATTTTCTTTAAAATTCTGTAGGCTTTGTCAGTAGTAACATTTAATAACTGAACAACATCTTCTCTGCTTATTCCTTCTAATGTTTCTTCTGCTAACTTTAAAACCATTTCCTCATTTCTTATAGAATTTATCCCAGTCTGACGGATATAACCAATAACATTATCATTTTCTTTGTATATATTTCTGCTCAATATATAATTTTTATTTTTTGCTCCACCTGTTTCTTCTATAAGACCTTCTTCAATTAATCTATAAATTGCAGCCTTTGCTCTACTGTCACTTAAATTAATTTTTTCCATAATTCTATGTAAATTTACTTTATATTCAAATTTTATCAATGACAATATCATTAAAGAATTAATAGATAAACTTTTTCCATTTTTATTTCCAGCTTCGTAAATCATTTTTATAAACGGAAGGTCAGGCTTTGCCCTTTGAATAAATAATTTTACAACTGTTGAAGTTGATTCTGAATAATCTGGCCATGGTCTGCCATAAACTATCGAACCTTCAAATATACGGTCTATTCCTCTTCCCGTTCTTTCTGCAAGTCCTATTCTCTTTAAAGCATTTGCTAAAGTTTGATTTCTCCCATGAGGCTCAACGGTCAAAAGATTTTGAAGATTTACTCCCTCTATAAATCCTCCCGGATTACTTATAGTCATTCCTTCATCAGTTATAGCTAATCTTACACTTCCTATCATTGAATAATCTCTATGGCAAAAAGCATTTACTAAAGCCTCTCTGAAAGCATTATAAGAAAATTCTGGAATAGGTATTCTAAATAATCCATTTTCTATTTCCATTTCTGGATTCCATACCTTGAAATTTTCTTCAAAGATTTCAAAAGTTTCCAATAAAGGCTTTGAAAATTCCTCATTTTTTCTTACAGATGTTCCGTCCAATACTTGAAATACAGCTTTAGCTGTCGGCATTAATTCCTTTAATCTTTCCTCTCTCCCAATAAGAAGCATTCCTGTTATTGTAGGAATTATTTTTCCATTTTCCTCTTTTATTAACTGTAATGCTTTATCCAGCTCTTCATCATTTAATTCCAGTAAAGTACTATCTCCATGTCTTAATTCTATTATTTTTCTTAATCTTATTCTTTCATTAGGATTTAAATCTTCATACTCTGCTCCTGATAACATTTGAGCTGAAAAATCTAAAAGACTAAGTTCTGATAATCTTGTATTAATTTCATAAGGATACATAGGAATATTCTCAGGACTGCCATCAGCTTTTAATCTTCTTCTAAGTATTTTTCCAGAAGATGTTGCTGTTATACTTTTACTCATGGGAATTTCTATTTTTAATATTTTTTTATCTTCTTCAAATAATATTTCTGCTCTGATACTCAAAGAGGGAACTGTCATATTTGCCACTAAAGCTCTTAACCCATTTACATCTTCGTGATCTTTATGAAGTCCTGTAATTTTTCCATTGTCTTCAACTCCAAGATACAGCTCTCCACCTTTTGTATTAGCCATTCCAACTATTTCTTCTATTAAAAGTGTGTCAGAATATTTTTTTCTGTCACTTTTAAATTCTACTGTCAAATCTTCTTTAAATGGGACTGTTCTCATTTTCTTCACTCCTCTGTTTAAGTATTTTTTATATTATACCATATAAATGCGTATTTACGCATTTATTTATTTCTATAAAAATTTTTACGCATTTATATTACATTTTTTTATTCCAAATATATTCCTTGATAATGTAACTTTATAGTTAAAGAAGTGTCATATTCATTTTGAAATATTTCTAGTTCTGCTCTATCAAACTCTTTTATATTTCCTAAAATGTATGTTTTTCCATTTTGAAAAATACTATCTCTCAAATTTATTTTTATTTCTCCAAGTATTTTTAAATATGAGTATTCTATTAACTCATAAGGTACATTGTAAAGAATTAACTTTTTCGGAAGTTTATATTCTGCTATTTTTTCTTCTCTGATAACTTTTATTCTTTTTCTAATTTCTATCTGTAAATTTTTTAATTCTGTGCTACTTTTTTTACTGTATCTGTAGTAGACAGGCTTTAATAAACTTATTTTTTCTTTATTTGATAAAAGTTCAAAGTCCTTAAACTTCCCATATTCTTTTAGAGCTGTATAAAAATTTTTAAAATTATTATCTATCAAAAATAATAAAAATTTATCTGCATAATAAACATACAGCATTAATATTTTTATTTCAAAATTCTTTAATTCTATAAATTCTCTTGTTAAAACCATATCTTCATAATAGACACTCTTAGAATACAAAATATTATCTATTTTTCTCTTTAGTCTATAAAAATTTCCATTAAAAGTAACTCTTCCATAATTACTTATTGTACATTCTCTATCTTCATATATATTTTTTTCATTTTCCAAACCATTTAGCATTATTTTATTTACACATAATTCATATTTATTAAAGTTCATTTATAATTCTCCTTTCTTCTCTTGTGCTTTTGAATGCACCAGAGAACTACCTTTTGCATAGGATTTATAGTAACAACAGTAATTTTTATTCCCCATATACTATATATACCCCTTAAAACATTTCAAATTTAGAGGCATTCTCGCCCAAAATAAAGGGTATCAACTTTTTATAAAATTTATTTTTTTATTATCTACCCTTGATTATTAAAGGGATTAGAATAAAAAAAATCAATTATTTTTTTTATTTTATCGTAAGTATCCATTATGATAGTATTATTTTCATACTCATATTTCAAAATTAATCTTCTTACAGTACTAACTGCCCCTTCTCTTGTTTTTATATTTTCAATTTGATTCAATGCTCTTCTTATAACACTATAATCTACTATTAAATTTATGTTTTGATAAATAAATCTTTCGTAGTCTATCTTTCTGTTATTTCTTTCGTGGTAAAGCCTTTCATCTATTTCATACATTTTGTCCCTTAAAATATTATCTATATGCTCTTCATTTAAAAGGTTATTTAAGATATATTCTATAGCTTTTGGAACAAATATATCAAAAACTTCAAAATTTTTAAATTCTTCTAAAGACATTATTTTTCCTAACTTTCTATTTTTAGGAACTCTTGTAGAATATTCTATCCTAATTCTTCTTGGTAAATCTGGAAATTCATTACAAATATTTTGGAAACTTGCTCTATTATTAGGTTTATCTCTAAATTTTTTATATTGGTTATAAATCATTATCTTTTGGTTATAGTTTTTAATGTCTGGTCTGTCAGCATATATCAAAGTTTCATCTTTTTCTGTAAGCATACTCATTATTTTTTTAGGGTCAGAAGCTAAATTTTCACATTTGTATACTTCTGCAAAAATTTTAAATATATTTTTATACATAAAAAATTCTTCTCCCTTATCCATAAGAAAAGTAAAAGGAACATCTGCCCTCACTATTCTTATGACAGCTTCTCTTGTTAATGGATTTTTTTGAAGTATTTTTACAAAATCTTCTTGTACTTCAAAACATTCATCTGCACTTTTTATTAAAAATGCGTTTGTCTGAGAGAAATATCTTGGGTAAGAAAATCTAATGTCTAATTCGTTTGTTCCAATGGTTTTTATTACATCACAATACCCAAGTCCTTCAATAAAGTCTTCCACATCTCTTATTTCTCTGTTGCTTAATTCTTTTCTTAAATCTACTATTATGTTGATTGTGTCCATATATAATACCTCCTCTTAAAAATTTTGAGAGCTGAATACCCTCTTATTACAAAGGGTTGTTATGCAAAAATAAAAAAGTCATAAAAAAAACAATCCCTTACTTTACAAAGGGATTGTTAGAATTTTAATTTTGTAATTCTCTTATCTTTTAAAATATCTCATTTCTTTTACAAATTCAGGAAGTATAATATCATTTTTCTCCATATCTTTTATTATAACTTCTGCTACCATTTCATCAATCAGTTGTTCAATCACATCTAATTTTTTTTGATGAATAAGAATTTTTTCAGAAATAATGTTATCTGCTAATTTTTCATGTACTTCTTTATTTAAAAAATCTATTATTTGATTTTCCATATCACTTATCTTTTTATAATATTCGTATATAGAAGACAATTCAGGCAAAATTTGTATTTTTAAGAAATCTTCAGTTTTTTTATTGCAGTTACTAATAACAAAATTTTTTATTAAAGATGCTTTGTAATTCTCTTCTCCATGTTTTTCTTTTAATTTTTCAAGAGATTTAAAATATTTAAAATCATTTACTCTGACAGCTATATAAATGCTGTCTTCTATATCTTTTAATTCAGAAAATATTGTATTTTGTAAATTCATCATTTCTGAATTTAGATTGTATTCTTTTTCCATTTCAGCCAATTCTAATTTACTTTCCAAATAAGACATATCTACTTGCTTTTTCAATTTTTCTATTTTAGTTAAATTTTCATCAGAATTTAAAGATGATGATAATTTTTCTATCTCATTTTTCGTATTAATAATTTCCTCGGTTGCTTTTTTTATCTTATCTTCATAAATTTTTATATTTTTATACAGTTCCTCTAATTGTTTTCTCATCTCTTCTCCTAATATATCTTTTTATAAATCTGACTGCCAGTTATTTAACAGCTTTTCTTCTTCCGTTCCAAGATTTCCGTTTTCATAAATAATCTGCCACAGTAAATTATTTATCTTATTCTTTACCCAGATAGAAAGTTTTAAATCTTTAAGTTCTTTTGTTATATCCAACATATCAGGATTTGATTTTAAAATTTCTTCTGCATTCAATTTCGTTTCCTCTTTTAGTTCATAAAAGCTTTCTATATTTTTTAAAAATTCTCTTAAAATTTCTGTTTTTTCTGCTCTTTTTACATCAGGATTTAAGTTTATCATTGCTGTTCCAAGAGAAATTATAGCTAGAACAAGCCTGTTTATATCTCTGCTTCCCTCAAACCATAATCTTATTTCCTGTTCTTTTTCTTTCTGCAATTCTTCTTTTGCCTTTTCTTCAGCTTTTTGTCTGATAAGAACCTCTTTTATCTGCTCATCTGTATAATTTTTTATAATAAATAAAATACCTATAAAAAGACCTACTGATATTTTTAGCAATGTCCCTATGTTAAAATTTCTTAATGAAGTGATAAAAAATACAACTCCTATACCTGAAAATATTCTTCCAAGCATAATTTTTTTATAATATGAATTTGTGTACTTAATTTCCTGCCAAATTTCTTTTATTCCCACCATCTTCTTTTCCCCTTGTATCCATAATGTCTGCTGTAATAGTTTTTTGCATCTCTTTTATCTGAAAAATCAATGGCAAACATTAAAATTTTTAAAGCTATATATAGTAAAATCGGAAGTACTACCCAATAGAAAAATCCACTTATAACAGAAATTAAAAATTCCAAAATTTTTAATAGTACCATCTTATACCTCCCTGCAGGCATCTAAAATCTCATTATTTTTAAACATCTCATATAGTTTTTGTCTATTTTCATTTATAAATAAATGAGCTAATGCTTCTGGAATATATATTTTCTTAATTTTTCCATACAAAGCAGGATAGAACTCTATCCAAGTTCTATTAAAGTTCCATATTGTACTGTCATCTTTTTTATTAATATTTAAAGTAGCTATTCCCATACTGCCTACCTCCAAATAAATTTTATTTATACCTATATTTTACTTTTTTGGTATGACAGTTCTTGTCATTTAGAAAAAAAGCCCTAAAAAATTTTTTTAGAGCTTTTGCATTAATATTTATAAATTTTGCATTTTCTTTTTTCTTAAAGTTGCAATCAGCATTACTGCAGGTACGGTTACTCTTGTAGCTGGTCCTGCAATATCTGCTATTATCCAAGCATTTAAAATAAGAGCTATTGGTCCTGATAGTAAGTTTCCAATCATTTTAGTTAGTCCTCTATTCATTGCTAAACTTAAACCTTTACCAAATAATTTTTTCCACATAAAATTAACTGCTATTAAAGATAATCTATATGTAGCAAAACCACCTGCTTTTAATATTTGTCTTACTAAAGACATACTTATTTTTCTCCATGGAACATTGTTAGTATCATATGATGAAATAGTTCTTTTTAATACATCGTCATCCTCTGAAATTTCTGAGAAGAATTCTTTTATTTCCTCTTCTGACATTTTTGAGAAGACATCTGATAATATTTTTTCTATTACAGCATCTTCTATTTCTTGAGTACTTGAAGCTTTTGCATAAGTAACTTTTAACCCTTTAGCTACATCTTCAAGTATTTCCCTGTACAAAACACCTGTACTTCCTCTAAAGATATTAGCAAATGTGTTTCCACCATACAGTTGTAATTCTTCTGCTATTCTTTGCCAATATTTACTATAATCAGAACCATATTTTTTATACTCATCTGATGTAGTTAAACTAGAAGTAATTCTTTCTGAATTATCTTTTGGATCACGAGTTAATAAGGCAAATAAATCTCTTAATTCCTCATTTGTACATTTTCCTAAAAATTTTAAATCGTTATCATATCTGTAACTCATAACATTCCTCCTATATTTTATTTATTTCTTATTTTATTACTCTAGCTCTTGAAGACTTAAATCTTCTCCTTTTATTTTTTTATCAAATTCTCCAAGTACAAATTCTCTTTTTATTTGATAAATATATTCTTTATCTGTTCTTAATCTTTTTAAAATTACCAATAGTCCACCTATATCCAGCTGCTTTAAGGAAAGTGTATTTCCTCCCAGAACATTTGCTCCTACCCAAAGCATATTACTTCCTGTTGCTATCATATTAGAATATAAAATAATTTTTCTTGTTCTTACATTATATATTTCTCTTGATAATTCTGATTCTGAATTATACATCAAAGTGTGAACTGCAGAAATTAAAAAATTAATAAATGTACTTGCTAGTGCTGATGTTCCAGCTTTTACAATGCTTCCTGTATCTATAAACTTAGTTAATTTCTCTGCTTCTTCATTAGATAAAATTAGATTTGCTACAGGAATTTGAATTCCGCATGGTGTATATAAATCACTTCCTATATGTATAATTTGTTTTATCAATGCAACTACAAAAGCACTAGGTTCATCCTTTATCCTTTCAAATACTTTTTGAAACATAATACCTGTAAAACAAGGTACATTGAAATCATTCTCAATTATTGGATTTTTATATCCTAACTCATAAGTAACATGACTCGTTGTAATAATAGGAAAAGCTCCATATTTTTTTACAGTAGTAATAGTATTTGTCATAATATTAGCTGTTCCAAAAATTAACCCTAAAATTGGATCGTGACCTAATGTTGCAAATCTATGATTTGCTCCTTTGAATAATCCTGATACAGTTGATTTAGTAGTATCATAAGGAACTCCTTTTAAAATCATATGTTCTATAGTAGCATAATATAATTTATCTTCTGGATATGGATTTTTTTTATAATTTTTTTCTACTTCTTTTTTATTTAAAATTTTATTTTGAAAATTTTTTAACGCTTTTTCATTTCTATTTCCATTTCCAGCTTTTTCTATCTTAGTTAATTCATTAAAAATAACAATACGAGCAATTTGAAGACCTATAGCTGTAAATAAAAATGGAATATCTTTTTTTTGAAGACCAGTTCTCTTTTCAAATTGATTATCTAAATCATCTAAAATTTTTGCTGAATTATTTGCTAATTGGGCAACTCTATCTGTTTCATTTATTATTTTTTCCATTTCTTCAAATAAAATTTCACAATTTTGTTTAAAGATTTCTTTTTTGCTTTTATTTAAAGACATCTTTAATCCTCACTTTCATTTACATATTTTTCAAATTCTTCTCTACATTTTTCTTTTATTTTTTGAAAATCTTTTTTTTGCTGTTTTAATTTTTCTTCATATACTTTTGAGGCTCTGTTATATCCTGCTTTTTCACCATCAAAAAATCCTTTTCTTTTATCCTCAATCCATCTTTGATGGAAATTATTTACTACCGTCCAGCCTATAAATTCCGTGATTCCTGCTGCAGTCACAGCATTCACTGCATTTCCCAAAGCAGGAAAGGGTCCTATTATTCCTACAACTCCTTTTCCGACATACATAGCTGTCATAGAAGATATTAGTCCTTTAGCAGTTGATTCAGTTATATGTAAATCAAAGACTTCACCTAAGCTAATAATCATCGCTATTTGAGTTGGAACTATTACTGCAGCATCTGAAAAAGGAATTTGAGCTAAACCGAATCCCACTCCCCCAGAAGCACTTGCAGCTGTATGTATTATCTGATGACATCTTTTTTTTATTGCAGGTGGTAAATTTTCTTTCTCTTTTTTTCTGGCAACATTTTCAGCTATATTTTGGGCTTTTTCATATAAACTCATTTTATATCCTCCATAATAATATAATTTAGAATTTTATCTCCTTATATCTTAAATACCACTTCTTAATAAACAATTCAGGAATTGCATTATTATTCTCTGAATTTAATTTTTCTGGCTGTTTATATAGTTCTGCTGTTTCTTTAAATATTTTTTCAGCTTCCATTTTTAAAATCTTATACTCCTGCTCACTGAGTTCTTCCTTTTTATCCTCTTCTATTCCAAGTATCTCTTTTAAACTTTTAAATCCACTTTGAATATCATCAGCATTTCTTACTTCTGCTTTACCGTTAATCCTATATATCCATATTTTTCCTGTTAATTTTCCATTCAGATAATTTATTTTTTCAAATTTATCTAAATAAAGAATATATCCTTCTCCTTGTTTTACATTATCCATATAATAAAATTCTTCTTTGATTTTCTTAGTTTTAACTTGGTCAAAATAAGTAACAGCTTTTCCTTGTTTCACTCCATTTTCATAAAAAAATTCCTCTCTGATTTTTCCATAATCTTCATCTTTCTCTGTCAAATCAGAATTTTTCCCCCAATAATACACTGCTTTCCCTTGCTTCATTCCATTAATTTCATTATATTTTTCATATTTCCTGTCATTGTAAAATTCTATTTTTTCCATACCATCACCTATATTACCTCAACATCTTTTCCCTGACTTAATATCCACTTATCAATTCCATTGCCAAATACTTCTGCTGATATTAAATATCCGTTTTCTATTTCATCAATTACTTGTGCTGTTGGAATTTTATCAAGTACAGCCTCAAGAGAATTTCCAAAATATTTAAATTTTAGTTTTCTTAATTTTCCCCCTGTCATAAACTGTACTCTTTTTCTAAATTCCCCCTCCTCAAACCTGTCTTTGTAAGGAATGGGAAAATGTTCTTCTAAAACTTTAAAGTTTTGTATCCTATCAATTCTATAAATAGTAGGAAACACATCATCTTTATTTTCAAAATATTTTTCTTTATCTATGCCGTCTATATGTGCAAGAACATAGAAATAATATTCTGAAAACATTATCCCTACTGGAAGAATAATCCTTTTTACAACAGCTTTATCTGTTCTTTCGTATTCTATTTCCATTTTTAAGTGTTTCTGTACTGCTTCTCCAATTTCCCAAAGGCTTTGAAGAAATTCTTTTTTATGCTGAAGTTCCATATAATGAAACTTTTCATTTTCAATAAGTTTTGATACTTTTAGATAACTTTCTTTTGGGACACACTGCTTTATAAGTTTATCAATTATTCCTGTCATCTCTGTTTTTAAAAATGCTCTGCTGTCCAAAAGAATTTTGCATACTGCTAGAATTTCACTGTTTGTCAGTTTTTGATTATCTTCATTTTGAAGAATATAGCCGTTTGTTTTGTCATCATATATAATTTCTGAGAGGTTGTTAGTTGAAAGTAAAAAAGTTCTTAAATCACTAATATCTCTATGAATACTTCTTTCACTGACCTCATATTCCTGAGCAAGTTTTTTACGATTTACCTCTCTGTTATTTAATAATCTTAAATAAATACCCAACATTCTTTGATTTTTCATATGACCTCCTGTTTATTTAAGACTATTTTATATTTTTTGGTGTGACAGTTCTTGTCATTTAAAAAAATAAATATCCTATTTTCACAGAATATTTACTTTTTTAAACTACAAAACTTCATTTCCTTTTGCTATTCCTAAGCCAAGTGAAACGATTTCTTCGTTTGTGATATTCAATTTTTTTCCATTTAAGTCTAGGAATACAAGCATAGCAAGTATCCCTATTCTTTTATTACCATCTAAAAATGGGTGGTTTCTTATAAGAGAATTGCAAAGCTGTTGCCCTTTTTCTTCCACAGTTTTATATAAATCTTCTCCACCAAAACTGGAAAACAGAGAATTAACAGCCATTTCTAAAAGTCCAATATCTCGTATTCCTCTTATACCACCTGTTTTATCAATAATTTTTTCATGCAAAAGCATAATATCATCAACGGTTAATTTAATCATGCCAGCTCCTTAAATGCCTTGTAATATTTTTCAAGATAATATTCTGCCAGTTCTTCAAGTTTTTCTTTATTTTCAAGCTCTTTTATTTCTTCTTCCATAATCTTCTCCATTTATTTAAGAATTTTCTCTATATCTTTCATTTCATATAAAAATATTTCTGTACCAACTTGAGCTTTTAAACTATTAAATCCTGTTTCTGGGTTTCTCTCTAAAGCTATTGGAAGTATGTCTAAAACTTTTTTATTAAAATAAATTTTAAGTTTCTTCTTATTTAATATCGCTTGCTCTACTTCCATAAATATACTTTTATATAAAATTCTTTCTCTCAGACAAGGGTGTAAATTGATATATGTAAAGAATATTTTTCTGACAAATTCACTTTCAGTATTTGCTCGGCTTTGCTTTAACATTTCAGGAAAAAGCTCTGTATTTATATCATTCAAGTTGAAGCCCAAAATTTTTGTTTTATCCAAAATATCGTCCCCAATGTCTGTAAGCCTTTCAAAACCCAAACCTTGTACAACCATATTACAAAGAGTTTCTTTCTTTAAAGAGAAATATTGACTATCTGCATATATAATTTCATGAACTAGCATAGGAACTGCAAAACCTTTTAGCTTTTTTCTCATCATATCCTCCTTAAAGTGTTATTATTATATTATATACCTTTATCCACAGGGCAAAAAGGGTTCACTTTTTTTATTTTTTTTGATTTTTTTTAATAGAATATTCCTTATAATTAATATATTTACAATGCTTTTATTATTAAAAAATAGTTCCCATAATGAGAACTATTTTTTAATTTATTTTATCTATTTAGAAATCTTTTTTTCCAGTGGCTGCATTTTATCTGTTCCACTTCAAAGATTTCTTCTTGATATAAGAGATAGTAATAGCAAAATCTTTCATCATTATCAAACCATCTGCAATTTTCACATTTCATTTTATCTCCCCTCCCAACATTCTTCATAATAATCAAAAAGTTCTTCAACATCTGTATAACTAGCAATACTTGTAAATTCTTTACTCAGGAAAAAGTCATATAAATCTGCTAAAGACATCTTAGATTTTATTTTTCTTCCTGTATCATTGAGAAAGCTCCAAATTTCATGGTAAAAATTAATTTTATAAGCCATATCAAAAATCTCTTTTTTGGAAAGCAAAAGAACTTCCTTTCGGAAGTCCTCATACTCTTTTTCTATTCTTTTAAAATTTTTCATTATTCCTCCTTAACTTGCAAGTAATTTCTCACATTCCTTTATAATTTCTGTATCTTTAGATTTATCTCTTAAGTATTTTATATAGCTTCTGTCATTATGAAATATGTCTATTAGACTCTGACCTTTGTATTTTCCAAAACTAATTATAATTTCATTATTATTTTGTGGTTCTGCTTTAAGTCTTGTTTCAGCTTTAAGTTGGCTTTCTTTATCTTCGTTTAATTGAAGTTTTGGAGTTTCAGCAAAGATATATCCATTGCCTTGCTTCTTTATTGGATACCAACTATTTCTGGCATTATATAAATATCTTCCGATTCCAAATCCACTGGAAGCAACTCTTTTAAAAGCATTTGATATACCGCCTTTCACTGATTCAAATTCTGTTACACTTGCTCCATCTTCCTTTTCTATCCACTCATCATTTATTCTGAT
>ERZ791889.573-NODE-573-length-14746-cov-7.678375_pt1 | contig 14746 bp, 8 predicted proteins | sample MGYA00510156_ERZ791889 | MGnify/ENA primary metagenome ERZ791889 (study PRJEB30046, sample SAMN00792108) | human gut metagenome | study: EMG produced TPA metagenomics assembly of the A metagenome-wide association study of gut microbiota in type 2...
CTTTGCGGAGGGGATATATTATAGTTCCTTTTTATATTATAATTATATTATAAATTCTCTAAAAAGTCAATACAAAAATTATTTTTTTGATTGACTTTTTATAAAAAATCTATTATATTCATTTTTATTTTTTCCATTTTATCACTTAAATTATAATACTTTTCAATTTCAAAAAGTTTTCCTTTCTTACAAATAGCTTCAGTCAAATCTGTTCCTATTTTAATATCGTCTAAGGCTATTATTTTAAATAATAAATGAAGTCCTAATATATATTTCTCTTTTAATATCTCATAATCGTTTCTAAGAGGAGTAGAAAATATTAAAAATTCATTTAAAATATTTTCTTTATACAGTGGATTTAAGTTAAAATTTTCCTTTTGTAAAACTTTATTATTCAACTTTTTTAAGTTTTCATTTAATATATTTATATTTAGAATATTTTTCATTCCATAATAAAAATATTTTGAAATTACTATTAAAATATCTAATAAGATAATAGATTCCTCAGGAAGTTTACCCTCTTTTATAGAAACTTTTAATAAAAACTCAGCTTTTTCAAAACTCTTTTCTTCCTCTAAGTTTAAATCATAGTCATTTAAAGCTTCTTTTATCTCTTCGTTTAATTTTATTATATTTTCATAATTATTTTTATATAGTAAAAGTATTTCCTCTCTTGTTAGCTCAAAACTTTTTAGTTTAATCTCTTCTTTATAAAGACTAGGACACCAATTTAAGGAAGCTACTTTTTTATTAGTTTTTTTTATATATTCTTTGGTATAGTTTTTACAATTATATTCTAAAATATTCTTTATATAAAATAGCAACCCTCTAACTTCTTGTTTTTTTTCATTTTCTTGTTGCCATAATACTATTAAAATAGACACTACAATTCCTAAATAACTTCCTAAAAAACCTAACCAATCTTTTTGGTCTGCTATTGAAGGATATGGAATTAGCCAAATAATTCTTAGTATTATATCTATCATAAAAGGAATAAAGATTAAAATTAGAAGAAATACAATATATTTATTTTTATTCATAATACTCCTAAATCTTTTATGAAATTGAATTAATAACATTTAATAAACTTTGATAGCTGTCTACATCGTGGTATCTAACTTTATCAGTAGAAATTTTATTAAATAATTTTTTTGCACATAAAATTTTAGCTTGTTCTATAGGTTTTAAATTTAAACTTTCCATAGTTCCTTTTGTTTCAGCTATAAAAAATATATGCTTAACTGTTCCTTCATAAAATGCTATTGCCCAGTCTGGAGAATAATTTCCTACAGGAGTAGGAATATGAAATCCTTTTGGAAGTTTTGCATAAACACATACTTCATTAGCAATGTCTAATTCTTCAGCAAATCTTCTTTCTACACTTTTTTCTGCTGTTCCATCAGTAAAGACATAATCTTGAATAGCTTTTTTAGCTTTAAATGCTTTCTCAAAACTTTGTGCTTTTTCAGCAGTAAAAATTTCACTATCATATTTTCCTTCAAGTTTATTATAAGAGATATGCTGCACAATCATTGTGGCTTTCTCTTCTTTAATAAGTCCAATTACTTTTGAGATAAACTCTTCAGGATTATTCTTAAACATATATATTTTCTTTTTGCTTAAACCCTTTAAAATTTTCACAACTGTTTTACGAGTTAATACTGTTCCTTCGGCTATTTTCCCAATTAGGTCATATTTAATTTGACTTCTATGAGCATATTCTAAAATTTGCGTTTTTGAATCTTCTTTTACAAACATTTCTCCACGTTCTATATCGTGCTGACTAATTTCTCTTCTTTGAGAACCTATGGTTGAAATATATTTTAGCTCTGAAACAAATAATTTTTCCTCAATATGTTGTATAGCTTTTCTAATAAGTTCCTCACTATCAAACTCTACTGTATATGCGTATTTATGATTAATTTGATTCCATAAAGTCTGAAATTCTTTTTTAAAGAAATTGTCATTAAGTGGATTATCTTTAATTTTTGTTTCGTGACCATCTACAAACATATTCTTAAGAATATTTTCATCATAAATAGCTTGAATTAAAGTATGTATTCCTTCCCCCATTGTCTGTAAATCTTTAGGAAGTTCTGCTAATGTTTTCATCGTAACATCAGTACGATATTTATCAGTTACTTTACGTTCCATATCAACATATCCATTTGATATAAGGTAATATTCTATTGTATCTGCTATTTTTTTATCTATCTGTATAGAACCTTCTATTGTGTTTATATATTTTCCTTTAAAATAATCAACTGTTGCTGCTACTGGTCTATCATAAAGTACTGTTTTAATATCTGCTTGTAAATCAGAAACAAAATCTTTATAACTTTCACTTGCCACAACAGTAAGCAAGTTTATAGTGTGAACTGAATCTCCACAATTTTCTAAATCCATTCTATTTCCATCTTGATTAACACAAAGACGAAGACCTCTTCCTACTTCCTGTCTTTTAGCTGTTTGACTATTAGAATGTTTTAAAGTACATATCTGAAATACATTCGGATTATCCCAACCTTCACGTAAAGCTGAATGTGAAAAAATAAATCTAGTTGGTTCTTCAAAACTAAGTAAACGTTCTTTATTTTTTAAAATTAAATCATAAGCTGAAATATCATCTGAAAACTCACTTCCACGTTTTACTGTACTATCCACAGCGTGTCCTTTTTTATCTATACTAAAATATCCAGTATGAACTTTTGAAACATCTATTCCAACAGATTTTAAATATTCTTGATATGGAGTACTAAATAATGTTCTATATTCATTAAGAACACTCACATACTCTTGCTCAAATATTTTCCCATATTCTCCTAAAACTTCTTCTCCATTTTCATCATATTGACGATATTTAGAAACTTCATCTATAAAAAATAGTGATAAAGATTTTATTCCCATATTAAAAAGTTTTTCTTCTTTTTCAAAATGAGATAAAATAGTTTCTCTAATTTGAATACGACGCATATCTTTTTCTGATACATCTCCTACTACATTTCCTACTCTTATAATTTCTCCATTTGTAAAAGTAACTGTTCCATTTAATGGATTTATATCAGAAATAACAAATCCTTTATACTGCTCCATTTCTTGAGAAACATAGTATAAGTCATCTCCAACTCCTAAAATTCTAATTTCACGATTAATGGATTTTTTATATCCTATTTCTAATTCAAAACGTGCCATAGGAGGTTTTTTACTTGAAAGTACTATTTGCTCAAGATATAAATATTTGTCTGTTCCCCTTAAATTTTTTATTTCAAAACCTTTTACCTCTATTTTTTTTACAAGCTTCTTATTGAAAGCGTCTAAAGCGTCAAGAACATAAATTAAATTATTCTGTTTTGCGTGAGTAGCTGAATAATTTAAAGTAAACAAAGGATTAAAATTTTTTAATGCCTTCTGAGTAACTGCTCCTCCCATTTTCTGAGGCTCATCAAGAATAATAATGGGTCTATTGTCTGCAACTACATCTATTGGACGACGAGAACCAAATTCATCACGTTTTGAATAAATGATACGTGATTCTTTACTTCTTCCATCTTCTTTCAATGAAGAAGCAAATGCTTGTGTATTAATAATCATTACATTAATTCCTGAACTTGCAGAAAAATTATCTAGTTGATTTAGATTTGAACTATTATAAATAAAAAAACGAGCCTTTTTTCCGTAATGTTCCATAAAATGGTCTGTGGTAATTTCAAAAGATTTTTTTACTCCTTCACGAATAGCTATTGAAGGAACTACTACTATAAATTTACTCCAACCATATTTTTTATTTAATTCAAACATTGTTTTTATATAAACATAAGTTTTTCCTGTTCCTGTTTCCATTTCAATATCAAGATTACATCTTCCTAACTCTTTAACAAGTTTAGGAGATTCTTTTATATTATTTTGTTTTTGTAATTCTTGGATATTTTTAAGAAGTTGTTCATCTGAAAGCTCTATAACTTCATTTTTATATCCATTATCATCTTCTATTTCTCTTCCTGAATCAAATAATTGATACTTATTAGAATTTTCTTCTTTTTTATATCCTAAATCTCTTCTATAAATAACTCCTTCATAAAATCCTTGACCATTAAAAATTTTAATAACTGCATTAACTGCTTCTGTTTGATATTGTTGAATCTTAAAATTAAATTTCATTTTATCTATTCTCCTCATATGTATCCCATAGGAAAGTAACAAATGTTATACTACAACCAACTGCTAATTTAGCGTGTCTTGTTTCTAAACCAATAAAAGAAGCACTTTTTCCGTGTCCACTTCCATATAAATTTCTTATTTCTGCTAATTTAATTGGAATACTTCTTAAATTTCCCAATACCGCTTTTATATTTTCAGAAGTTTTATCCATTCCTGAAATTTTATCAGGTACTAAATTAAGTAATTCTAATGTTCTTCCTGTCAATTTTCCTATATCCCAATTTTTATTCCAAGATTCATTTTTTTCTTCTAAAATTGTTTTACAGCAACTTTCTATAAGTTCTTTTGCCTTTCCTATAGCTTCTGTTGGATTTTCTGTCTGCATTTTTAACATTAAATTTATTTGTTTAGAAATATATTCACTTGAAAATTTTTCTTGTAATTCTGCTCCTTTAACCTCAAAAGGCGATTTGTTTATTTTTAAAATAATATCTTTACATTTTTTATACAAGTTTGCATATTGTGGATTATATTTATGAGTTAAATATTTTTCTTTCTCCTCTTTATCATACTCTGATTTATAATTAATTTCATAGTATTCTAATAAATCTCTTAATAATTTAGTCCCATCTACATCTGAAGCTTCTGATAAATATGCTATAAGAGACTTTCCTTTTGATAACTCATATTTTGTACATAATGGAATACCTATACTTCCCATTGTAAAAATATCAAAATCATTTGTTGAAAAATCTAAAACATATCCTCCACGATTAAATAATTTTAAAAAAACTCCTTTTTCTATTTCAGAAAAAACTTTCATTATAATACTCTCCTAATTGTATCAGGACTATATGTAGCAAATATTTGTTCAAAATTTGTAGCAACACTATCATTTGCCATAGAACTATCACGCATTACAAAATAGTATGGCTTTTGTTCAGCTATAGCTTTTATTGTTTCTTCCGTAACATCATTATCAAAACAAGCAATTAAATAATTTTCTTCTACTTTAAATACTTTTTTTCCTGCTATAATTTTTTCTTCTATTTTGCTTGAAAGTAATACTCCTAAATCTAACATAACTTGGAACAATAAATCTTCAGGGGTTCTATCTTCTTTTATATTATTCTCTAAAGAATCAAATAATAAATTTTGATATTGACTAGGATTATAATATACATCTTTCATATTAGATGTATCACATTTCAAAACTCTAAATCCACCATCAAACTCTTTTTCAGGATTTTCTTCTTTTAATTTCTTTGCAGCACGATGAATACGTTCTTTTCCTATTTCACAAATATTTTTATACCCTGCTTTATAGGCTTCACTTTTTTCATCTGTATTTTCAGGTAATTGAACCATTATAAATTTACGATTACCTCCATCTTTTTGATTTAATTCCATAACTGCGTGAGCCATTGTTGCCGAACCTGAAAAGAAATCTAATATATAGTCATCTGTATCTGTATTTGCTCCCATTTCTACAATTCTAGTCAACATTTCAACAGGTTTTGGATAATCAAATATCTTTCCGTTCATAAGTTCTTTTACTAAAAGAGTTCCTTTTTCTGTATTCGTATTCTTATCCCACCAAACAGAACGTGCCATCATTCTTGATTCACGATACTTTTCAACTATCATAAAACTACCATTTCTCATCGGTTTAGCTTTAATATTTATATTAAGATTTTCTTGTGCTTTTGGTTTCCCCCATCTCCAGACTGTATTAACACCCTGAGATTCTAATGGATAAAGTTCTATCCAACCTTTTTTAAACTCAAGAGAAATTGTATGAAGTCCATCTTTATCTTTTTCTAAAGGATTTATATAAAAAGGATAATATAAATTAGGTCTATTTTCTTTATTAAACTTAATATTACGATTACGTAATTCACGCAATTCAAATCCGCCTAATTCATCAAACATTTTAAAATTATTTTCACTATCCTCTATTAAATTTATTATTGTCTCACTTGATTTTCTATAAACAAATAAATAATCGTGCATACGAGCAACGCCACCATAGTCTCTTCCTCTAGGATTTCCTACAACAGTTATTTGTCCCACAAAATTATTTACTCCAAATATCTCATCACATATTTTTTTTAAGTTTGTAGCTTCATTATCGTCTAAACTGATAAAAATAATTCCTTGTTCACTTAATAAATCTTTAGCAAGACGTAAACGAGGATACATCATATTTAACCAGTCAGTATGATAACGACCATTATTTTCTGTATTTTCAACTAAACGATTTCCTTTTTCATCATATTGCCCACTATTTTTGAGATAATCTTCTATTTTCAATATAAAATCATCTTCATATACCAAATCACTCCCTGTATTATATGGAGGGTCTATATAAATCATTTTTATTTTTCCAAGATATGTTTCTTGAAGAAGTTTTAATACTTCTAAATTATCTCCTTCTATATAAAGATTTTCTGTTGTATCAAAATCTATACTTTCTTTTCTACAAGGGCGAAGAGTTTTAGAAATGGGAGCATTCGCTAAAAGAACTGCTTTCTTTTTATCAGGCCAAGTAAACTGATAACGTTCCTCTTGACCTTCTACAACTTTTGTATTTATTTCTTGCATTAATATATCCTTATCAATAGCTCGAATAACTTCTCCTTCTTCATTTATTGTTTCAGTTACTGCATTTGGAAATAACTCTGATAATTTTTTAAAATTCTCATCAGCTTTATTTATTGTCTGCATTCTTAATTTCTCCATTATTAGTTTCCTCCATTTTTTTCCAAAGATTATATATCGGATAATTTATAAGCTCTTTTTTACTTTTTTCATTTAATTTTTCAAAATATCTTTTAGCAGCAAATTTTTGTTCTAATAATACATAACTTCCAAAACGAATTTCATTATTTATATCTTTATTTTCAAGTATCTCATATATTTTATCTTTTTCTTCATCATTCAATTTTCTTAGCCGTTTTATAACTTGAAGTTTATTCAATTCTTTAATTGAATAACTTAATTCTTCTTCATTAAATTCAGAACAAATCCATTCAGAAAAATCTTTAGCTATTAATAAAATTTCTTCATTTTGGCTCTCATCATATGCTAAAATCATTTTTAATAAAAATTGATTTATTGACTCAATGGTTTCAGAATATTTTTTTATTCTTTTAAAAGAAGGTAATAAAATCTCATATTTAATATTATTTACTAAATAAAAATCTTCTTTCTTTAATATTATATATTGAGAAATAGGAAATTTTTTTTCTCCCTGTAACGCTATTTCAGCAGAAAATTCTTCTTTAAAAAAATCTAACAATTTATATTTTCCAATTTCTTCTTGCTTTATACAAATTAAAAATTTTAATTGTCCTATATTAAAAGTTTTTACTGAAAAAATTGGCTCTTTTAACCCTTCTACTAATTCATTATATACAAATGCTCTTATTAAATAATTTAATTGAACCCAGCCTTCCTCTGTTATTTCACTTAATTTTAAATCTTCTTGACAATTTAAAATCTCTAATAACTTTACTATATCTTTTATTTTTTTTAATTCTTCTTTCTGTTCCTTTAAATTAAAATTAGAAAAGTCTGTGTTTTTATAGTCTAATTCTATTTTTTTATTATTAAATAAAAAATATCCTTTTTCTATTTGATGAATCATAAATTCTAAATCATTTGCTAAAATTCTTATTTTATCTGAATTTTTATAATTTAATTGAGCTATTTTTTTATTTTTTGTAATTGTTACACTAAAACTTTCTCCTATAATAAATTTTGTACTATCCTTTTTTCTTATTATTTCTATTGAAGAATAATATTTTTTACTATCTATTGAAATATCTGCTTTTTGTTTTTCGTGTGTTTCTAATTCATCTATTAACACTTTTACTGGTTGAAAAATTGGACTATTCTTTAATCTAGCATATAAGTATATATCAGAATTAAGTAATGCTTTTTGAGGAATTTCTTCTTTTGTAGAGACAAAAGGAATCTCTATTCTTTCTATATTATTTTTATTTAATTCATCTATTGTTAATAATGGAATATCTGAAAAACTTGCTTGTTTTTTTAAATTTTCCAAACAATTTAAAAGAATACAGACTTTTCTTTGATTATCAGATGAAAATTCCTTAAATTTTATTGATTTAGTAATTTGATTTTTTGATTTTTCTAACTCTATTTTTAATCTAACAGGAGTTAAATCAGCATAATATATTTTTCTTTTTTTTAGATTTTCTTCATCAATTAAAATTACAAAAAATATAACTCCACCATCATTAAGATAATTTTTTAAATCGACTGTTTCTACAGGATAAGAAATTTTTTCTTTTTTTAAATTCTTACTTTTTTCTTGTTTTCCTTTAACTTGAACTGGAACTCTTCCTAAAAGATTTTCTTTTGAAAAATTTGCTTCTCCATAAATATATATATTTCCGTCCCAAGATGGCTCTTTATCATTTTCAGATATATATGGAGATAATTTTTTAGTCACAATAAGTTCATCTATCAAATAATTTATAGCGGATTTCTCTATTAAACTTGAATCCATATTTTTATTTATCTACCTCTCTTTTTAACCTATTAATTTTCTGTACTAAATCAAATTTTTTTCTAGGTTGTTTTTCTCCTCTTGCTTGTTTTTCCAACCTACAAATTTCTTGTAATAATTTTTCCTTTTCATCATTATTTTCTATTTGTTCAGTAAGAGTTCTTCCTTCTTCAATTTTGATATTACCAATTTGAGTAACAATACCCTCCCATACTGATTCTAAATTTAATCCTTTTAATTCAATAGTTTTAACTTCTTTTTCCCATTCTGTTTGAATTAATTTAGTATGATATATTGCTAGTCTATATTCTCCCTCACATTCCAATACAAATAAAATATTCTGAGGAATTATTTTTGATAAAGTTGCTATTGTTTTTTCTTTATAGTTCTTTCTTTTTAATAAAATATGTAGCACAAAAAAACTTTTAATAGTTTCTCCTGCTTCAAAACTAGTTCTTTCCGTTGATAATTCATTAGTTATTATAATTTTAGAAACATCTTCATCTATTTTTTCTTTTTCAATATTATTCATTTGAAACTTTAAATAAATAGCCTTTTTAGGAAGTTGTTTGTTTATTTCTGTAGTTTTTGGAAAATTTAACACTTATTCTCCCTCCCTATTTTATAACTAAAAAACAAATTAATTCAAAATCATCTAAGCCTTTTATTTCATTATCAAAAAAGCTAATTTGATTTCCACTTAAAAAACTGTTAATATCACTCTCTTCTTTTATTTGAATAATTGAAGCTATTGCTTTTTCCAAAAGTTTAGAAAACTTACTCATATCTTTTCCATCACAAGTTTCTTTATTAAATTGTTTATGTAAATTGTATATAGGTTCTGTCTTTCCTCTACAAAGTAATCTCATTTTATCTAGCATATTTTTAGGAGACAAATAATCACAAATAATTTTTCCATCTTGACTTATATAAACCATATAAAAAGGGTGTAGTCTATTTTGATTATTTATATTCACACTATTTGAATGATTTTTTAAAATATAAATTACTCCAGTCGGAGTTTCTTCTGAAGCAGGAGCTATACTATGTAATCCAAAAGGAACTTTTTCTATGTCTGAATGAAGCTTCATATATTCTAATAAATCTAATCTAAATTCATTTAAACCTAAATCCATAATAGAAATTCCTGTTGACATTTCTTCTATATCTACTACCTCTTCTTGTAAACGTTTAAGTTGATTCTTTCTATATTCAAGGTCTGTCTTTTCTTCTTCACTTAAAATATTATCATCTCCTGTTGCCGTCATATCAACTATTTTCATACGAGTTTCTACTTTGGATTTTAAATCTATATATTCATCAAGAGTTACATCTGGCCAAAAATTAACAAGTTGAATAACTTGGTTTTTAGAACCGATTCTATCAATTCTTCCAAACCTTTGAATTATTCTTACTGGATTCCAATGAATATCATAATTAATTAAATAATCACAGTCTTGTAAATTTTGACCTTCTGATATACAATCAGTTGCTATTAATATATCTATTTCATTATTATCATTAGGCATTAATAATTTTTTATCTTTTGATAAAGGAGAAAAACAAGTTAAAACTGTATTCATATTTTTATTTTTTATACTAGCTGTTGTTTCTCCATCTACAGAACCTGTTATTATTGCCGTATTTAAACCATATTTTTCTTTTATATATCCACTAATATTTTTATATAAATATTCTGCTGTATTTGCAAAAGCTGTAAATATAATTATTTTTTTATTATCTTTATTAATTGGATTCTTTATTTTATTTTCTATTCTTTGAAGTAATTCTTGAAGTTTACTATCGTGAATAGGAGTTATATCTTCAACCATTAAAGAAAGAAGTTCTAAAATATCTCTATCTTTTGTAAGAGCATTTTTCCAAGATTTATAATCCATATCTATAATGTCTATTTTCACCTTTTTTCCAAAAGAAAATTCATTTCCATTTTGGTCGTCCATATCAAAATCATTTGTAATATTTGATATATCTGTTAATTCTAATTTTAAACTAGAATATCTGTCATATTTCTCTATTATACTTATAGTATTATTTATCAAATCTCTTATCTTCTTTAAAGTTATATTAAAAGAATAAACTGAACTTTCCATTCTTTTCATTAGGTTAATAGCCATTAATCTTCTAATACCTTGCTCACGATTAGCTTGTGTAAAACCTATATTTACTTTATTATCTTCATACAATTCAGCATATTTCTCTATTTTACTAGTCAAAATATACTGAGAAGGTGTATATATAGATAAATTCAATAACATTAACTGTTCAAAAATTTCATTATAATTTATAGCTTCTTTCAAATCAGTTAATCTTGGTCTCAGAGAAATTGGCTTTAATCTTATAGGAAATTTTCCTATATCATTTGTATCATAGTATTTTTGAATATGTTTACGAGAACGAGCTATTGTTACAGAATCAAGAACTTCAAAGAAATCAAAATCTAACATTTTTAAAAGATTTTCTGTCGTTCTTTCTTTTATATCCCATTTACTCCAAGTATTGAAAGCTCTTTGAGCATTTCTAAAAATATCATCAATAGAACGACTTGTTTTCAGTTTTTCATCAATATATAATGAATCTCCTTCATAAGCAAGAGCTAATTGATTTTTTAAGTCATTAAACCGATTATTTACTGGAGTAGCTGAAAGCATTAAAACTTTAGTTTTTACTCCTTTTCTAATAACTTTATTTAATAATCTTGAATATCTATTTTCTTTCTCATCTTCTTCTGTATTTAATTTTCCACCATTACGAAAATTATGAGATTCATCTATTACTACTAAATCATAATTTCCCCAATTTAATCTTCCTAAATCAAGTCCATTGGAAACTCCATAATTTCTATTTAAATCAGTATGAAAAAGTACATCATAACGAAGTCTATCTGAAGCAATTGGATTGTTTATATAATTATCTTTATAAGTATTCCAGTTATTAGATAATTTTTTGGGACAGAGAACAAGAACTGATTTATTTCTATTCTCATAATATTTTATAACAGAAAGAGCTGTAAAAGTTTTTCCAAGCCCTACACTATCTGCTAAAATACAACCATTATATTTTTCTAACTTATTAATAATTGCAAGAGCTGCGTCCTTTTGGAAGTTATAAAGCATATTCCATATTTTACTATCTTTAAATCCTGTTGCTTCGTTTGGTAAAACATCTTCAGAGATGTCTTCTAAAAATTCATTAAAAATATTATAAAGAGTTACAAAATAAATAAAATCAGGAGAATTTTCATTATAAGCAGTTGTTATATTTTCAATAACTTGCTCCGTAACATCTTGTAATTTTTTAGAATCTTTCCATAAATTATTGAATAATTCTAAATAAGCTGTAGAAAAAGGAGCTTCTGTTTTTTGAACCATATTATAAGCATTATTCCCTTTTTCATAACCTAAATCTGTTGTAGTAAATCCATTGATAGGCATATAATTTTTATTATCTAAATTTATAAATCCCATCATATTTTCATTAGTTATATTAGATTTAAAAGTTACTTTCTTTTTTATCCACTCAGCACATTCTTTAGAAATAGCTTTTTGGGTAAGTTCATTTCTTAATTTTATCTCAAATTCATTTCCATAAAGACTACGTTCCCTGTTTAATAGAGGAATATAAAATTCTCTTTTTTCTTTTTTGGGTTTTTCTTTTAAAAATGTTGGAGATGTAAAAATAAAACGTAATTCTTCTATATTTTTTAATTCTTTCTTTAATTCTTGGAAAGCATAAATAGAAAAGCAAGAAGCAGCTATTGAAAGTTTACTTCCTTTTTTAATTTCCTTTGATAAATCTTCATATAAAAGCTTATTTTTATTATCTATTAACTCCATATAAAAATCCTTTCTCAAAATATTATATAAAAATCATATCATTGATTTTATTTTTTTGTTAGTGATTATTTGATATTGATTAGTGCAGAAATCTTGCTCACAAGTGAGTGATTTTTCCGCTCACAAGTGAGTGGCTTTTTTGCTCACTGTAAATTATATTTTTTAGTGAATAATACAGTGATGTAAATTCCGCTCACTATGCGTTCACTTAGGTATTTATTAAATTTATAAACATTAAAAAATTTTTATAGATAATCATATTTTTAGTTCACTCTCGTTCACTAAAGTTAAAATTTTTTATAAATTCGTTCACTAAATTAAATTTTTTCGCTCACTAAATTAATAGAAATTGTTCACTAGTTTACTTTTAATAAAATCTCACTCACAATCGTTCACTTAGGTATTTATTAGTTTTAAATGAATAAATTGATAAAAAACTTTAAGGGAATGATTCACTTATTTTTTTAATTTTATATAATTTTTGATTTGTGCCGTTCACTTCCGCTCACTAAAATGGAAAGCCTGATTTTAAAAGAAAAGGCAGCATTTGGTAAGCTGCCTTTAAAATTTAATATTGATGATTTTTCTAGTATAATATCGCTCACACTTCGTTCACTTATATATTTATTATAGTTACAGAAGTGAAAGTTAAATTTTATATTTGCTCACATATGCGTTCACTAAATTTTTTTATAAATTATCTTTTCGCTCACACTTCGTTCACTTAGATATTTATTGATATTATAACTAACTAGCTTCTTCTAAGTGTTTCTTTAAGATTTTGATAATGTAAGGTCTTATTGTTGAAGAAAATAGAATAGGATTTTTCTTCATTTCTTTTAGAAAAGTTAAGCTTATTTTTTGTGATGAAGAACATAGTTCTACAGCTTCCTTTTCTATTCTTTCTTTTTCTTCAAAAGAATAATTTTCATATTCACTTATTAACTTATCATCATCTTCATTAGGTGTAAAGATGTCATTTTTTACTTCTTTGATTGAATTATAAGAAATAGATTTAGTATCTTTTTTAGATTCTGATTTTTTTTCTTCTGTCTTCTTTTCTTTTGAAGAAGCTTTAGATACAACTTGTCTTTCTCCTTTAGCAATTTTACTAGAGAATAATGCTCCAATGTTTTTAACTTCAGGAGTTGCCTTGATGTTTTCATAAGTTTCTTTTAAATAAAGAATTACATCATTATCACTCATTTTTTCTCTAAGTTTTTTTACAGCCTGTTGATTTTTATAAGTGTATGAAATATCAAATTTTTTAAATAGTTCTTCAAAATCTTTTTCATCAAAGACAAGCTCAGGAATTATAGCGTCTTCCTCTTCAGGTTCTTCTTCTAAGAAGCCTTTGAAGTCAGCTATTTTATTTATAAGAACATCTTTTGTATCTTTTCCTGAGTAACTTATATTTAACTCTTTACACATAATTCTTAAATTCTTGAATGTTATATTTTTTAAGTCCTGAACTGAAGAAGCTTCAGATTTAGGATTAACTGGTATAATACCCTGTGCAGGAGTTCCACCTTGAAGAATTTTTTCTTTTTCTTCTAATATCTTTTCTATTATTTCTAACTTAGTATTTTTACCTGAATAAGAAACTTTGAATTTCTTACAGATAAATCTTAAATCTTTAAAAGTTAGATTTGAAAGAGTGGATTCAGATACATTCAAAAGATTTGATATATCTTCCTGCTCCTTATTTTCAAAAATGATTCTCTCATAAGAAAGTTCCATAGCAGTTTTATTAAGATTCATTATATCATTAATTTTTTGAAGGTTTATTTTGTAGTAAGTTTTAAGTGGAATACCCTCTCTTTTTATGAATACAAGTTCTTTTTCAGCTGCTGTGTTTTTAAGCTTTGATACTTGTGAGCTTGTAAGCCCTGTCATAAGCATTATATCCATATCTGTAGCATAGAAATAACCATCTTGGGTAAGTTCTCCATTGTATTTATGATATTTTTCTTTATCAAGCAAGAATACAATGAAAGCTCCAAGTACAAGACCACAATAAGAGTTAAGCTTTCTGTTTAGTATGAAGTAAGAATCTTGGGTAAGTAAATCATAAATGCGTTCGTTTTTCTCGTGATTAGATTTAATCATACCGCTCCCCTCCTTACTTCAGGGATTTTTTGCACCATAGATTCCTCCATAAAAAGTAGTCCTATAATACTAACAAATATTAATATAT
>ERZ791889.585-NODE-585-length-14357-cov-165.858062_pt1 | contig 14357 bp, 10 predicted proteins | sample MGYA00510156_ERZ791889 | MGnify/ENA primary metagenome ERZ791889 (study PRJEB30046, sample SAMN00792108) | human gut metagenome | study: EMG produced TPA metagenomics assembly of the A metagenome-wide association study of gut microbiota in type 2...
ATTTACTTTTAGACCTTTTGGGATAGCCCTTATTAATACTTCAGATAAAATTCCTAAGGTTATATTTTCAATCCTTTGGACCGGGTTTCCTCCTTGGCATACAGCCCCGGATGCCCAGTTATGGTGTGATTGGCGATAATACTTTCCGATGGATTGCGTATTTGCGGTGATGTATCTTCGGGATATTGCCTGATACCGTTTCGCACACCTTTCGCTTCCGGTTTGACCTGTTGCCCTTCATGCTCCTTTTCGGTGATTTCGGGTGTAGGCGGCGCAAGTTCCAGCTGTATCTTGCGGTCAAGGGCGGCAAGTTCGGACTTCAACTGTTTCAGTTCTTCCTCCTTCTTCCACACCTTGCCTGCTATCTCCTGCAACTGCGGTATCTCACGTTCCAAGACCTCATTCTTCGCTTTATACTGGTCGATGATGGAGGGGATTCTCTCAATCGCGTTGAGGAAGTTGCGGGCGGCGGCCAACGGGTCAGCCAGCGCCAGATGCCCGTTGTTGTAGGTGTACTTGTAGTTCCCCTCGACCACGAAGCGGTTGTCGGTAAACTCCAATCCCTCTTTGAGTATCCTTTCGCTGACCACCTTTATCGGGAAACCGTAAAACTCTCCAACCTGCGTGTACAACCCTCCGGTCGTGGCATTCTTGGCTATCTCCTGCAAACGCTTTCCGATGACTTTCTCATCGGCGGAATCCACTCCGTCCACCTTTATTATATTAAGGTGATTGCCCTCCTTGTCGGTCTGCACCACAGAGAGGAAGCGGTTCCAGTCCTCCGTCATGGCATCTATGAAAGCTGTGTTGTTGCCCAGCTCGCGGGTCTTCGATTCCAGCTTGAACTCCGAATCACGCTTGCCCTTGTTGAACGACTTGCGTTCCCCTTCGAGCGAGGCGATACGTTTTTCCAGTTTCGCCTTGTCCAGCAGGTCGGTGTTGCCGGATAGCAACGCCATATATTCCGAGAAGTTCATGCCCGATTTCTCGTCCATTGCCCCCTCGTCGATGGTACGCGCTTCCATAGCACCGCTTTTAAGCTGGCTGATGAAAGTCTGCTTGCAGTGCAGGAGGTTGAACTTGTAACTGTCCAGTGATTTTTCCACCGCGTAGATTATTACGTCCACGTTGTTCCCGGCGAAATGCTTGGCTATCTCGTTGCCTGCTCTAACTCCCCGTCCGTCACGCTGTTGCAGGTCGGACGGTCGCCACGGCGTATCAAGATGATGAATTGCCACACACCGTTTCTGTGCGTTCACACCCGTTCCGAGCATGGAGGTGGAGCCGAACAGCACACGCACCGTCCCGGCGTTCATGGCGTCTATCACCGCCTTCCGCGCCTTGTCGGTCTTGCACTCCTGAATGAAGCGCACCTCGCTTGGCGGTATACCGTAGTCCTCCGTCAGTTTGCGCTTGATTTCCGAATAGACGTTCCACCCGTCGCCCGGCTGGTATGTCCCCAAATCAGAGAAAACGAACTGCGTGCCTTTCTGGGCGTCGTATTTTTGATAATACTCCGCGATCATCTTGGCACAGTGACTCGCTTTGTTGTCGGGATGATCTTCGTAATTCGGGTCTATCATGCGCATGTCGAGTGCCATTTTCCGGGCATAGTCCGTGGCGATGAGCATCTTCGCCTTTTCTTCCGTTTCCGAAAGCGGCAGCCTGCCCAACAAGGTGGCATCGCCCGTCTTGGCGAACTGCATCAGTTTCTGTATGAAGTCCTCCTGTTCCGGCGTGGGCGGTATATGGTGCAGTATCTCGTTCTTGGCAGGACGGTCAACGCCCACATCCTCCGCCGTGCGGTAGTCCGTGATTTCATTATAGAAGGCGGCAAGCTCCGGCACTTTGATGAAGTAGCGGAAACGCTCCTTCTGGACCACATTGTTCGTCACGTTAAATTCAAAATCCGTCGTCTTCTTGGCAAATATCGCCGCCCAAGCGTCGAAACACCTTATGTCCTGCCGTTCCAGCTCCTTCGGGCGCAGGTACTTGAACAGCAGGTACAATTCAGTCAGTGAGTTGCTGATAGTCGTGCCGGAGAGGAAGGTCGCACCCAAGTCTTTTCCTGTGCGCTCCTGTATGGTGCGTATGGCAAAGAGCATGTTAAGTGCCTTCTGGCTTCCCTCGCTGTTTCCCAATCCCGCCACACGGTCGTGGCGCGTGTTGAAAGTCAGATTCTTGAACTGGTGGCTCTCATCTATGAAGATGTGGTCGATGCCCATCTGCTTGAAATCCACCACGTCGTCCGTGCGTGACTTTATGGCGTGTTCCACCTTCTCCAGCTTCGCTTCAAGGTTGTGCTTGCGCTTCTCCAATCCTTTCAGCATCGCCCGCGACACGTTCTTTCCCTGCTGCCGTAGCACTTCGAGGTTTTCCTCCACCGTGTCAAGCTCTGCTTGCAGGATGCGCTGCTGCAATTCCGGCGACTGCGGTATCTTGCCGAACTGGTCGTGCGACATGATGACGCAATCGTAGTCGTTGTTCTTTATATTATTGAAGAAGCGCACACGGTTGGCGGTCGAAAAGTCCTTCTCCGAAGCGTACAGAATACGTGCGTTGGGATATGCCGCCTGATAGGTGGCTGCAATCTCCGCAACGTTGGCTTTCAGCCCGATAATCATCGGCTTGTGTGCCAAATTCAGACGCTTCATCTCATGCGCGGCGATGCACATTATCAGCGTCTTACCGGTTCCCACCTCGTGGTCGCAAATTCCGCCGCCGTTCTGTTTCAACATCCAGACGCAATCCATCTGTGAGGGATAGACGCTCTTGATACCCCGGCTTGCCAGCCCTTTCAGGTTGAGGTCGGGAAAGGTCTGATGGGAGCCGTCGTAGCGCGGGCGCACGAAACAGTTGAACTTGCGGTTATACATCGTCACAAGCCGCTCCTTGAACTGCGGCGACTGCTCTTCGAGCCATTCGGAGAAGCCGTTTCGTATCTCGTCAATCTTGGCGTTGGCGAGTTGTATTCCCTCGCTGTCGCGCATCTTGATGTCGTTGCCATGCTCGTCCTTGCCGATGGACTTCATCATGTCAGGGCAGGTGTTGTGCAGGGCGTGTTTTAGGAGGTGCATACCGTCATAGTTCCGGTAATACCCCTTCACCAGAAACTCGTCCGTGATTTTCATGGTGCGGTAGCCGCACACCACCGAAAACTCGTCCATGCTTGCGGAATAGGCGATTTTCACCTCCGTGTCGAACAGCCGGCTCATGTAGGCGGCATAGACACCCGTCGGAATCCAGCGTTCCCCGAAATTGAAGTCCAGATCCTCGAAGGCGATGCGCTGCGGCTCGGCATCTTTCAGAGCCTCCAACGCCTGCTTCACCTCCGGCATACGCTCATTTTCGGGATTGTCACCCATCCATGCCTCTATGCGTTCCGCTTTCTCTATGACATTTCCGGCGATGAAACGGTCTTTGATTTCGTAACCGGTCACGAGCGGATTGTAGTAGATGCGCCCTTGCAGGGCAGTGAGCAAATCCTCCGCCGTGCTGTCGGTTATCTCCCGCATATAGTCGAGATTGACCGTACCATATTTGTTGAGCGACGCAGACAGGGCTTCTTCGGGAGAGCCTACGTTGGCATGGCTCTCCACCGCGAAGGAAACAGGATGCTCGAAGATGTCCGCCTTGACGAACTTTCCGTTTTCCATCCGTTCCAGCGAAAGGATGTCGCGCCCGCCCGCATCCATCATCACTAACTTCACGTTCTGCTTGGCGTTGAGGTTGCCGTAGCGCATGACAAACTCATCGTAACAGGTATTCAGATGCTCTCGCCACGGAACATTTGCCTCGCGCCGGAGCGATTCATAACGGTACAGACGCTCGTAGGCGTCACGCAGCGACACATACAACAACGCCTTTTCCTTCTGGTATCCTTTCAGGTCGAGCGGCTGGAATGTCGCCCCGTATGGCGTGATGTCTTTCAGGTAGCCGATGTTATGACGCCCCCGGTCAGCCACCAGCGACCCTTCGCGCAGGTGCATCTCCGGCGTGCGGTGGTAGGCACGCGGAGAAAGGTCCACGACTTCCTCCTTCGGCTTTTCCGCTTCGATGTCGGGGAAAAGGAAAGTCCCCACCGCTTCCGATGGGGTATCTGTAACGGCAGGTGCGGCGACTGCCTCCGGCTGTGTTTCCTCCTGTCGTGGCTGCTCACGGGAAGTTTCCGGCACGGCTTTCACTTCCGTCTTTTCCGCCACTTGTTTCTCGTTATGCTGCCTTGCCAGTTCCCGAAGTTCTTTCCTACGCTCCGGCGTCAAACCCATCATCATTTCATAGAAACCGTTGATGGGAGGATTGGTATCCCAGTCCAGTGTGGCATAGATGTCGTCCGGGTCGGCAGGCTTGGCGGTGTTCTCCGCTTTCACCTCCTTATTCTCCATTGCGGGTTTTGCAGTTGGAGCTGTCGGTGTAACCGTGACTTTCGGTTTGGGCGGAGTGGACTTTGCCGTAACTGCCTTTTTCACCGTCTTTTTCTTTTTGGAGGTTTTCGGTTGGCTGACCTCTTCCGTCATCCCCCAGAGGTCAAGCAGGGTGAGCTGCACGCCTGCGGAATATTGCGGGCGCGGTTCTATCTCCGGCTTTTCATCTGCGGGTTGCGGCTTTTCTGTCGGAGTTTCCACCGTCTGCGCCGAGGATACTGTTTCCAATTTTATGGCAGGACGCTCTACTTTATTTTGAACGGCAACTTTTTCTTCCGTTCCTGCCTGCCGGATTGAACCCGAATACAAGCGCATGGCAAGCCTGTAATGGAAATCCTCGTCGAGCATACGGCGCAAATCCCCGGCGATGCCTGCTGCCTTGCCCTCGTGCAGATAAACCATAGCGGGCTTCCCGTAGGGGTCTGTGTCAAGTTTCGCCATCGTATGCACGATGCGTTCCGGGTGGTGGATGAAATAGGCGTTGTCGGTCAGGGCGGTTTTCGTGTCCGTCTGTATCACGGTCATCAGCCGCTCGTCCTGCGACATTTCCTTCTTGCTGAGGTTCTTTTGCAGGACAATCAGGTCACTGCCCACCTCCGTGCCCGCGTTGTCCGTGAACAGGTTGTTGGGCAGGCGTATCGCGGATACCAGATTGGCCTGACTGAACAGCTCGTTACGCACGGAGGTCTTGGTGCTATTCAATACCCCTTGCGAGGTGATGAACGCCACGATACCGCCGTCACGCACGGCATCCAGTCCTTTGAGAAAGAAATAGTTGTGGATGGTTTTCTGGGCGGAGCGTCTGCCGAAAGAGTCGCTCCGCTGAAACTCCGCGTCGAACACGGCAATGTCACCGAACGGAATGTTGGACACCGCCAAGTCGAAATAATTGTTGAACGGTCTTTCGATTTTCTCAAAACCGCAGGTGCGCATTTTCTGGTCGGGATAGAGATGCCTCAAGATTGTACCCGTGAGCAGATCCTTCTCGAAAGCCATCACATCCGCATTGGGGCTGTGCCGCAGCATGGAATCCACGAACACGCCGACACCTGCCGACGGTTCGAGCATACGGGCGGGGCGGACGCTGTAATCTGCCAGCACGTCCGCGATGGTGTCGGTTATCTCTTTGGGGGTGTAGAAAGCGGTCAGCACGGACGCTTTCAGCGAATCCACAAACCGCTTGTACTCTGTTTCGTCCTTGCTGTTCTCACGGATAAGCCTGTGCAGCTCCACCGTCGGGGCGAACAGTTCGAGGTCGGATTTCGCCCACCGGACGGCATCCGTCAGTTCCTTTGCAGGGTTGAGGATACATTTCAGACCGCCGAAACCGCAGTACCTTTGAAGTATGGCACGCTCTTCGGTTGTCGCTGTCCTATTTTCCCTGTCAAGGATGAATGCCGTCCGTATCGCCTCGATGTTGTCCCGCAGTTTCTGTTTGCGGTTAAACGCCATATTCGTCTAAGTAAAGGACGGTTGCTCCCGTCAGCTCCGTGTAGAGCAGGTCGTAATCGGAAGACAGGGCGAAATTGTCATCCGAGAGGTCATAGACGGAGAACACGTTGCCGACAAGCGGCAGCAGTTTCAGGACAAAGGCTTCACGCTTCTCTTCCGGCACTTCATCGGCAAACTCGTTTTCCACGACTTCGCGGAGGATGGCGTAACGGGAATAATGCAGCCCGCGCAGCAGCGTGTCCATCGCCAGTTCCTGCGCACCATCGGCGGGATAGCCTTCAAGCCGTGCCCTCTCATACGTTTCGGCGGCACGGTCGGCCCGTTCCCGTATGAAAGCGGTGTCGTCAGCCTGTTCAAACTTGTTCGTGCGGAGATAGTCCAGCAGGTACAGACCGTAATAGGAAAAGTCGGTCTGACCCTCGTTTTTCTTCTTGTTGTTCATTACTTTGGATTTAGCGGATTGATAATTAACGGGATAATCGGTTGGAAAAAGGAAGAAAAAGGCACTCGGTATCCCTCCGAGTGCCACCACTAAATCCAAAGTATGAGTGTAATCCGGTATCGAAGAACAATTCATTACTCTGAACAAGTGGCAAAGTTAATACTATTTCTTCCGTCCTGAAAATTTCTTGTCCTTTTTAGCCTCCGGGAACACAAAAGTCGTGTTATATTCCCCGTCAAAGGCGACAACAGCATCGAAACTCTTGCCCTGTTTGCTCTTGAACCCTTTGAGCAGCTTGGTATGCCCTTCGGTGAGCAGGTCTTTGATTTCATCGTCGGACAGGGTGCGTCCCGCTTTCAGCCGGAACACGGGCAGTCCGCACTCCGTGTTGTCGCAGCGTACCACCTTGCCGTAGAACCGCATCCTGCCCGTGCCACACTTGGGACACGCGCAGCCGGAGTCACGGCTGCCGAAGAGCTTGTCGCACGAGATCAGTTCGGAGGTTATCTCACGTGTGTACGCCTCTATCTCCTTGCGGAAGGTGTCGTCGGACAGTTCCCCGCGCTCGATACGCGCCAGCTCCTTTTCCCATTCGCCCGTCATGGCAACATCGGCGATGCGCATCGTCTTGACGACGGAATTGAGGGCAAGTCCTTTTTCGGTGGGAACAAGCGACTTCTTGCAGCGTTCCATGTAACCGCGCTTGAAAAGCGTTTCGATGATGGAGGCGCGTGTGGCGGGAGTACCGATGCCACAGTCCTTCATCGCCTGCCGCAGTGCGTCGTCCTCAATTTCCTTGCCCGCCGTTTCCATTGCCGAGAGCAGGGTGGCTTCGGTATGCAGCGGCTTGGGTTTGGTCTTTCCTTCGGTAATGGACGAGCCTTTCGGTGTCAGCGTGTCGCCTTCCTGCCAGCCGGGGATGGTAATTTCCTCTTTTTCCTCGCCATAGACGGCACGCCATCCGGTTTGCTTCACGACGCTGCCTTTTACGGTAAACTCCACTCCGGCACATTCCGCCGTGACAGTGGTCACATCCTTGACGCATTTCTCAGAGAATGCCTCGACCATGCGCCCGGCAATCATCTGATAGATGGTATTGTCCTCTTTGGAGAGGAAGAGCGGTTTCTCACCCGTGACGAGCAGGGCATGGTGGTCTGTCACCTTGCCGTCGTCCACGCTGCGGCGTGTCGGGGCGGCTTTTGCCCGCACCTTGTCTTTCCATTCGGGCTGTGTGCCGATGAAAGCGAGCAGTTTGGGAATTTCGGCAAACACGTCTTCGGGGATGTAGCGGCTTCCCGTTCTCGGATAGGTTATCAACTTCTTTTCGTAGAGTTTCTGCGCGATTTCAAGCGTCTGTTCCGCCGTGAAGCCGTGCTTGGCGTTGGCTTCTTTCTGGAGCGTGGTCAGGTCGTAGAGCAAGGGAGTTTCCTCCGTCTTCTCCTTGCGCTCGGCTTTCGTGACAGTGGCGCAACCTGCCGCCTTTACCTTATTATATAGTTCCATCGCCGGTTCTTTCTCTTTCCATTTCTCGGAGGATGAGAATTTCACGACTTCGCCGTCGCAACCGTCCGTTGCGATATGGAGCTGCCAGAATGCTTCGGACGTAAAGCGGCGGTTCTCCCAGTAGCGTTCACATACCATAGCCAACGTTGGTGTCTGCACCCGCCCCACGGAATACGTGCCGTGTCCGGCGGCGATGGATAACGCCTGTGTGCCGTTGATGCCCACGAGCCAGTCGGATTCGCTCCGCGCTTTGGCGGCGAGGTAGAGGTTGTCGTATTTGCTGCCGTCTTCGAGTTTCCGCAGTCCCTCGCGGATAGCTTTGTCGGTGAGAGAGCTGATCCACAGGCGCACGAAAGGAGTGGTGCAACCCGTATAGTGGTAGAGGTAGCGGAAGATAAGCTCTCCCTCGCGTCCGGCATCGGTCGCCACGATGATATGTTCGCTTGTGTCGAACAGTCTTTTGATGACTTTTATCTGCGACACCACGCCGCTGTCGGGCTTGTAACCTTTCTCCGTCCTGACCTGACGGGGGACGAGCGTGAATGTGTCGGGAATAATCGGGAGGTTGTCACGGACAAATCCGCGCACGCCGTAGCCGTCGGGCATGGCAAGCTGAACGAGGTGTCCGAATGCCCATGTCACGGCATAACCGCCTCCCTCGAAATATCCTTCCTCTCTCTTTGTCGCGCCCACGATGCGGGCGATTTCACGTGCCACGGAGGGCTTTTCTGCAATGATTGTCTTCATGTCTTCTTCTTTTTTGTTGATACTTTGGATTTTATTTTGGATTCAGTGGCGGACACGGGATTACATTTTCATGCCCTTGCCCGTTTTCTTCTGCGGCTTCTCCTGCTGCTGTTGCTGGCGGGCGTCCTTCGGGTTGGTCTGACCTTTCTGCAACGGCTCTCTCAGATTCTTTGTAGCCTCGTTGGTCTTGCCATCGTTGTTCACCGCCACCTGCGTGCGGCTCTCGTTGGACGGAGCAACCTGCTGTGCATTGTCAGGGTTCGTGTCGTAGCGGTACGGGCGTCCCTTCTCCGGGTTGAACTTGATATACATCGTGGCATGGAAGCCCTGCTTGTCGGTCACGTTCTCCAGCTTCACGGCTTTACCCGCCACATAGTCGGCTTTCTGCTGGTCGGTGAAGCTCACGCCGCTCCATTTGCTGATGGGGCGGATGCTGCCGTCCTCGTTCGTCCACGTGTTGCGGCGTTGCTCCTTCTTGGTCTGTGCGGCATTTTCCCCGCCCTGCGCCTGACTTTTCGATGTGTCGCCTTTGGTTTCCTGTGTCTGTGCGGTACGGGGCGACTTGCCGGTTCCCGGCACGAACTCCACGCCGCGCTGCTCCACGTTCACTTGCAGGGTGGTGACGAACTTTCTGCCGTCGTTGCGCTCGATGAGCTTGTCGCGTACGGGCAGTCCGGCGCGGAGCATGTCCCGCTCCTGCGTGGTGATTTCCGTCTTGCCGATGCGCTCCGGGATGCGCACCCTGCTTGCCGGAATGTCCGTGATTTCATTCGTCTTGCGGTCGATGCTGATGTAGGAGGGGATGATCTCGCCCGTTTCCCTGTCCACAATGTCCACGACCCTACCGAGATTGCCCGTTTCGCGGAGGTTCTTCCGGTCATTGTCGGAGAATTTGTGTTCCTTGTACTCATCCAGCTTCTGCTCCTTGCGGATGAAGTGCGGCACGAGGCTGATGTTTCCCTCACCGTCCTTCTTGAAGGAGAGGCGGGCGTCCAGCTCGAATGATTCGCCGCCGAAGGTCGGTTTGACCTTTACCAAGTCGGACTTGCCATAGTTGAGCATCTTCGTAAGGTCGCCGGACTTTTCAAGGTTGTCCCGCTTTACGCCCCATCTGTCCTCCAGCTCCTGCCAGTTGATTTTACTCTCGTCGATGGGCTGGTAGCCACGTTTGCCCTGCATCTGTTCGGATTTGTCCTGTTGCTGTTCTTTCCGTTGTTCCATGTTCTCCTGTTTTTGAGGTTCTTGTTTCTCTGTCTGTTGTGCTGCCATCTCTTCCTGCACCTTCTTCTCATAGTCGGAGGTGTCCACCTTGTGAGGGGCGAGCAGCTCCTTGTTCGCTTCGGGGTCTTTCAGCAGTTGCTTCATCACCTCTAAGAGATTTTCAGCTTGGTCTGCCGCAATGCGGTAGAAACCGAAGCGGCTGGGTTCCTTGCACTGCCGGAAGAAGTTCTTGAAGAAGTTGTCCAGCACGTCGCCATGTCGGTCGAATTGCAGGAAACTCTGCGCGTTCTCCGCTTTTGCGGGGGTGCGCTTGGGTGTGCCGTCCGCGTTCAGCCCGGCTACCACGCTGATCTCGCCTGTCTTCTCGTCACGGACTACCAGCACGTCCTTTTCGTCTTTTTTCTTTGCCATCTGAAAAATGTTTTAATGGGTTATTTATGAAAGAAATTATGGATACGAGCCTTGTAGAAGGCTATATCTTCCTTTTTGAAGTCCTTGATATGGTTGGAAAGGAATGTCAGCACGTCCTCCTCGCTGTAATAGGTCTTCTTGCCCAGCGTCTTGTAGGGCAATGCGCCTACGCTGCGGTAGCGTTGGAGGGTGCGTTTGCTTATCTGGAGCAACATGCACAAATCCTGATTGTCGAAAAGGCGGATGCTTTCCGTGATAGTGGGCTGTTTCCCCTCAGCCTTCATCGCCAGCAGCAGTTCGTCCTGACGGTCGAGCCGTTCCATCAGCTTCTGCATCCAGCCCTCGAAGTTGTTTCGTGTGAGCAGTTCCATGACCTATGTCCTCCTTCCTTTTGGTTTGCCGCCCGTGCGCAGCGTGTGGTTGTGGAACAGGGTGTCTATTGTCCCTTCCTCGTTCCTTACTGTGTTGTCCTCCAATAGCCGCAGTATCTCGGAAAGGCGGTAGCGGCAGCTTCCGCGTACCACCACATACTCGATACGGTGGTCGGTGCGCATACGCTGCATGGTGCGCTTGCTCACGTTGAGCATCTTCGCCGCCTGTGCCGTGTCAAGCAGCTTGTCTTCGGTTTCCCGCTTCCGTTTCTTCTCGTCCCTTGCCTCGCGGATGTACCCTGCGATGTTCGCAATCTGCGCCATCATCTCCTTGTAGGCGGAACTTTCCATTGTTATCACTTTCATGTTCAGTCCTTTCTTTTTGTTTCTGCGACAAAATTCGGCAATAAACAAAAGGGGCTTTAACAACTCACTACGTGACTCACGTAAGATTTTTGCGGAAGATGGCTCCGTAACCCGGTCAAACGGCGCAACAGGCAGCCTTTCAGCGGAAAACGATACGTCTTGTATGCCGTTTCGTTACCTTTGCGGCAAACTCTAAATGACATGAATATGGAAATAGTATCTATCGAGAAAAAGACTTTCGAGATGATGGTGGCGGCATTCGGCGCACTCTCGGAGAAGGTCGCCGCCCTGAGGCGCAAAAGCGACACGGGGCGCATGGAAAGATGGCTCACGGGCGAGGAGGTCTGCGGGCAGTTGAGAATAAGCCCGCGCACGTTGCAGACGCTGCGTGACAGGCGGCTTATCGGCTACTCGCAGATAAACCGCAGGTTCTATTACAAGCCAGAGGAGGTGAAGCGGCTGATACCGCTTGTCGGCACGCTCTATCCGCACGGCAGATGATTTGATTTATTCACCCACTGAATCCGAAGTTATGATGAACGAGAACAACGATGTTTTTACGATGGAAGACGAGCCGATAGCCTCTGTGGTGCAGGATATGCGCAAAGGCTCGAAATGGCTGTCCGCATTTCTGGAAAGCTACCGTCCTCCGCTGGACGGGGAACGTTACCTGACGGACGGCGAGGTGTCGGAACTGCTCCGTGTGAGCCGGCGCACCTTGCAGGAATACCGCAACAACCGCGTGTTGCCCTTCATACTTTTGGGAGGGAAGGTGCTTTACCCGGAAACGGGGCTGCGCGGGGTACTGGAAGCGAACTACCGCAAGCCGCTGGAGTGAGGCGGTTTCATGAAAAAGTAAACGGGTGACACCTTTTGTGGTGCTACCCGTTTACTTGTCTTATGGGGTATGTGCAATCAGCAATACCCGGCTTTTCCGTTCTGTATGAACATCACGTATGTCTGCCGTTTCTCTTGTGAGAGTGCCTTTCCCACCAGCCATGTGCGGAACAGGTGGGTGTTGTAGGTATTCACCCTGAAAGCGACCGGGATGATGATTTCAAGGGCGTACACGTCCGCGTGCAGCCCGTTTTCAAGCTGCATGTAGCGGCACACCTCGTAGTCGTTCAGCACGTCCGACTTGCGGACGGCTCTGATGGCGGCGTTCACTGCCGGGACGGTCGTATGGAACAATCCGGCTATTTCGGTGGCGGTCATCCACACGTCGTTACCGGTTACGCTGACTGCCTTGTCCTCGATGATGATTGTGTCACGTTTCATGGCTTTTCTTTTTAGATGGTGCAACCTGCAAATTCCTCGACGCCGTTCAATCTTGCGGCAAGGTTCTCCATGTCCTGATTGAGCTTCTCTTTGGTTATCTTTGCGTAAATCTGCGTCGTCTTTATGCTCTTGTGTCCGAGCATGGAGCTGACCGTTTCGATGGGAACACCGTTGGAGAGGAATATCGTCGTGGCTGCCGTGTGGCGGCTCTGATGCCACGTGATATGCTTGGTGATGCCGCAACGCTTGGCGACGGCACGGATACCGGCAAGGCACGTGTTATAATGCGGAACGGGAAATATCCTGCCGTCCCCGCACAGTCCCCGGTATTTGCCGATTATGCGGTTGGCGATGTCGAGCAGGCGGATGTTGGACACCACGCCCGTTTTCTGGCGGTTGATGTTTATCCACTCGTGTTCGTCGAAGTAGGTGCGGATATTCTCTTCCGTAAGGTTGCGCATATCCGCGAACGACAGCCCCGTGAAGGCGCAGAACAGGTAGAGGTCGCGGTACAATTCCTGTTTGGCGTTTTTCAGTTTCCCCTCCATCAGCAGGCGGATCTCATCTTTGGTCAGGAAACTGCGTGTTGTTTCCTCCTTCTTGATTTCATACTCGCGGAACGGGTCGCGCGTCAGCCACTCGTTGTTGATGGCGATGAATACCATCGTCCGTAACGGGCAGACGTACAGCCACACGGTATTGGTGCAGCAGTGCTTGTCCGTGCGCAGGAACATCTCGAAGTCGGAGATGAAAGCCGGGGTAAGCTCTTTTAGGGCGATGTCCTTCACATGGTAGCGGATGTCGAGGAACTCTTGCATGTGCTTGTAAACGGTGCGGTACTTCAGCAGCGTGCCTTTGGCTTTCATGCCTGCCTCCACCTGCTTCTCGTAGTCCTCGTTGTGCTGGCGGAACACCTGCATCAGCGTGTGGTAGCGGTGTTCCAGTCCGAGAAAGGCGTTCTTCACCTTCTCCGCCGTGACGAAGTTGTCACGCTCCATGATTTCCTGATAATGCCTGTTGATGCGTACCCGCATCTTGTCAAGCATACGGTTCGTTTCGAGTGCCGCCGTGCTTCTGCCCGTGACACGTCCACCTTTGGTGTCCCACAGTTTCGGATCGACAGTCAGTTTGCAGCTGAACTGTGTCTGGCTGCCGTCCACCGTGATGCGTCCCATGACGGGAACTGTCCCGTCCTTTTTCACTACCTGACGCTTGAGGTAGTAGATTACTGAAAATGTACTCTTCATTGTCCTTAATTTTTGGGTTTCAAAATTAGTTGGTGAAGAGTCCGGTGTTGGTACGCAAAACGGGGAGGAACGGCGCAATCTTTTTCCGTAACCTGATTTTTCGCATGAGTTATGGATAACTCACTATTCCTTAGAGCCTTGTTTCGCTATTCGTACCCGTTTGTCGCATTTTCGGGCATGGTTACGAACAAGTAACGTAGCGGCGTCAGGATTTGGCTTCGGCAGGGATTGTAATGGCTTCACGGATTATCGCCACTTCAACCAAAACCCTTGTAACTCAATTCTATCACTATATCTTTCCGCATTTCACTTTTTTGTAGTAACTTTGCATACGAAAAACATTGCTATGTATATATTCTGTTGGCTGATGCCATATAATATACGCCGAAGTAATGTATGGATATATTTTATGCAATAATAAACAGGAGTTGAATTTGAGTGCTACTGGCGCAGTATGTGAAATGCACGAGAACAATTTTCTACGTTCTTTGACTGATTTGAAGAGCCCGGCTCTTTTGCACAGGGGACTGGTTTGGGGTTATCAATATGCAAGTCTATTGTAAAGAGTGCGGGAATGGAATCATAAGCGTTGGTTCCTAATCGGTGTGGAAAGTCTGTTTTGAGTGATTCTATTCTGCTGTTTGCAACTTATTGAAGGGATACTAAAGAGTATCCTAAGTTCTGTTTATTCTGGGGTCCCGTAGGTCGTTGAGATTTGCGGGACTCTTTTTATGTTGAGCTCAAAAATTAAAGCGGGACATTCAGTAAATGTAGCCATACTCTTTTTGCTAAAACATTGCTAAAACAATTTTCGGACTGACCCTGGCGGTTTTTTCAAACGGGTCAATGTAAAAACCTGAGGGGTAAATTTATAAATTGTTATCTTTGTCTCCAA
>ERZ791889.588-NODE-588-length-14241-cov-2.409277_pt1 | contig 14241 bp, 16 predicted proteins | sample MGYA00510156_ERZ791889 | MGnify/ENA primary metagenome ERZ791889 (study PRJEB30046, sample SAMN00792108) | human gut metagenome | study: EMG produced TPA metagenomics assembly of the A metagenome-wide association study of gut microbiota in type 2...
GTATCAATCAGGAACTTGTCGCCATCAGCGATCAGATATCTACGACTGAGATGCAGGTTGAGATTACGAATGGCGAGATTCAAAGGACAAAAGATTCCTTAGCCGACGCACAGGCAAAAGAAGCTCAACAGTATAATGACATGAAGACACGTATTAAGTATATGTACGAGACCGGAAGCGCATCACTTCTGGAAATGCTCTTTTCTGCAGAGGATATGACTGACTTTCTGAACAAAGCAGATTTTATCCAGAACATCAGCGACTATGACCGCAAGATGCTCACTGAACTGCAGGAGACGAAAAATCAAATCGCAGAAGAGGAAAAGACTCTTCAGGCACAGCAGGATTCTCTGGTCTCACTCCAGACAAGTCTGGATAAGAAGCAGTCTGATCTCGAAGCGAAAGCCGCTGCTACTTCTACTGATCTGGCTACATTTCAGGCACAGCTTGCAGCACTTAGAGCACAGGAAGCTGCAGAACTGGAAGCAAAAAGACAGCAGGAACTTCAGCAGCAACAGCAGCAGAAATCGGACAAGCCTTCATCCGGTGACGGTAACTCAACAGTGACTCCGACACCTCCGACTACACCGGATTCCGGCGGAGATATCATTCAGGGAGGAGGCTCTGATGCAACCCATGATGAGCTCACTACCTTTGCCGCTTTATTGGACTGCGAGGCCATACATGATTATAATTCCATGCTGGCTGTAGCGACCGTGATCATGAATCGTGTGGAAAGTCCGCTTTTCCCGAATTCAATTCACGGTGTCATCTATGCAACCGGACAGTTTGAACCGGTCTGGAGCGGAAGACTTGATTCTGTTCTGAATTCCGGTCCGTCCAGCCTGGCACTTCAGGTTACCCAGGACGCAGTCAACGGAGCAAGACTTTCTTCTGTCATTGACTGCTACTACTTCCTGTATGCAGGTGCTACCGATCGTCCGGGAGTCAATGTCGGCGGGAATCTTTTCTTCCAGAGCTGGTAGAAATTTATACGTACATAAAAAGAAGGCTGAAAATCGGTTTGTTAATACCGATCTTCAGCCTCTTTTCTATTGGTAATCCATAACATCAATCCATCTCATCAGGAAATCTTTCTCAAGCGCATTTTCCTTGGAAAGCTGTGCTGCTGCGACGATCGGAAGCCACTGCTGTACATACTGCATTGCTGTATCACTCTTCTTACAGAAAATCTTCAGGTACAGATCTGCTTTTTCCTGACTTTCCAGTGCAAACAAAAGATAGGTCATAGCTGCATCCGCACTTGCATTTCCCTGTGTCACATGAGCCCAGTCAATCACAGTCATCTTACCGTTCTTTCCAACGATCACGTTGCTCGGATTAAAATCTCCGTGACAGATCTTGTCATGCTTCGGCATACTTTCCAGTCGTGTCATCAGTTCATATCTTGTCGTCGCATCCAGGACTTTTAATCCATTGATCTGCCGGGCAAATTTATCTTTCATCTTGTTTAAAAGAGGTGCCTTTTTACTTGTAACACTCAGCTGCAGATCCACAAAATCATTCATATATTTCTCCAGATTTGTAGGATCGACCTTCATCATCTCTTCCATTGTCTTACCATCTTTGTACTCGATCACCAGAGCCCATTTTCCATCGATCTGTGTCACTTCTTTTACACTCGGGATATCCAGTCCTGCTTCTTCAACACGGGCAGTATTTAAAGCCTCATTCAGTACGTCTGACTTCGGATGCTCTTTTGCAAATACTTTTACAATTCCTTCTTCACATTTGTACACTTCTTTGTAAGAACGTTTTACGATTAAGTTTTTTTCTTCCAGTTTCATAAAAATTGCCTCCTGTCATACATTCTATCCCGCCCGGTAAATCCTTCCGGTGTGGTATCTGTTTTTCTTTTACTGACCTTATTATAGCTCCTGCTTTTTTGAAATGTAAGCCCCTAAAGTTAACTTTGTGCAATTTTTCACGATATTTTTTTACTGAATATAATTGTTAATTTCTTAACTTTTTTTAACGATTTTCTTCTTTTATATTTTCACAAAAAGAGGACACTCCTCCCGTCATTTCTGGCGTTTGGAATGTCCTTCTCTCTTATTTTCCTTACCGGAAATTATTTTCCATAGTAGCATTTCAGGTAAAGTTCTTTGATCTCTTTCATCAGTGGGTATCTTGGGTTTGCTCCTGTACACTGGTCATTGAATGCCTGCTCTACCATGTCATCCAGTGTGTCAAGGAAGTATTTCTCATCGATACCATACTCTTTGATGGATTTCTTGATTCCGATCTGTTCTTTTAATACTTCCAGTTTTGCAAGGAAGTTCTCAAATACTTCTTTGTCATCTTTTCCTGTGCATCCTGCAAAACGTCCTAACTCAGCGTATCTTGCAAGTGCATGTGGATACTGATACTGAGAGAATGTTCCCATCTTAGTTGGAACCTCAGATGCATTGTATCTCATAACTTCTGTCAGAAGTACTGCGTTTGCAACACCGTGTGGCAGATGGTGGAATGCTCCCAGTTTATGAGCCATAGAGTGGTTCAATCCAAGGAATGCATTTGCGAATGCCATACCAGCCATACAAGAAGCGTTTGCCATCTCTTCACGTGCTTTCGGATCATTTGCTCCGTTCTCATATGCAGATGGAAGGTTTTCAAATACCATCTTCACTGCTTTCATAGCAAGACCATCTGTGTAGTCTGTAGCCATGATAGATACAAATGCTTCGATCGCATGTGTCATAACGTCGATACCTGATGCACTTGTCAGTCCTTTTGGCTGTGTCATCATGTTGTCAACATCAACGATTGCCATGTTCGGAAGTAACTGGTAATCAGCCAGCGGCCATTTTACACCTGTCTCTGCGTCTGTAATGATCGCAAATGGTGTTACCTCAGAACCTGTTCCTGAAGATGTCGGGATTGCTACGAAGTATGCTTTTTTACCCATCTCAGGGAATGTGTATACTCTCTTACGGATATCCATGAAGTCCATAGCCATATCTTCAAAGTTTGCATCCGGATATTCGTACATTACCCACATAATCTTAGCAGCGTCCATTGCAGATCCACCACCAAGAGCAATAATTGTATCAGGCTCGAAAGAACGCATCATGTCTGCACCTTTCTGTGCACACTGCAGTGTCGGGTCCGGAGCTACTTCATAGAAGCATGTGTGCTGGATTCCCATAGCATCCAGTTTCTCTTCGATTCCTTTTACATATCCGTTTTTGTACAGGAATGAGTCTGTTACGATGAATGCTTTTTTCTTGTGCATGATTGTTCCAAGTTCATCCAGTGCAACCGGCATGCTGCCTTTCTTGAAGTATACTTTTTCAGGTGTTCTGAACCAGAGCATGTTCTCTCTCCTCTCTGCAACTGTCTTCACGTTAATCAGGTGTTTTACTCCAACGTTTTCTGATACGGAGTTTCCGCCCCATGAACCACATCCCAGTGTAAGAGATGGAGCCAGTTTGAAGTTGTAAAGATCTCCGATACCACCCTGAGCTGCAGGAGTGTTGATCAGAACACGGCATGTCTTCATTGCTGCATAGTGTTTTTCAATCTTTTCTGTCTGTGCCGGATGAACGTACAGAGCAGATGTATGTCCATATCCACCGTCTGCTACAAGCTGTTCTGCTTTTGCAAGTGCTTCGTCAAATGTTTTTGCTTTATACATAGCAAGTACAGGAGATAATTTTTCGTGAGCAAATTCTTCTGAAATATCTACAGACTCTACTTCACCGATCAGGATTTTTGTATTCTCAGGAACATCTACACCTGCCATTTTTGCAATCTCATATGCAGATTTTCCAGGAATCTTGCTGTTTAATGCACCATTGATGATAATTGTCTTACGAACCTTATCAAGCTCAGCGCCTTTTTTCAGGAAGTAGCATCCACGATACTGGAATTCTTTCTTCACTTCTTCATAAATGCTATCCAGAACAGTAACTGACTGCTCAGAAGCACAGATCATACCATTGTCAAATGTTTTAGAATGGATGATAGAGTTTACTGCCATCTTGATATCTGCTGTATCATCAATGATAACAGGTGTATTTCCAGGTCCAACACCAAGTGCTGGTTTTCCTGAAGAATATGCAGCCTTCACCATTCCAGGACCACCTGTAGCCAGGATGATGTCAGAATCTCTCATAACCTGATTTGTCAGTTCCAGAGATGGAACATCGATCCATCCGATGATTCCTTCCGGTGCTCCGGCTTTTACGGCTGCATCCAATACTACCTTTGCAGCTTCGATCGTACATGCTTTTGCACTTGGGTGTGGACTGATGATAATTGCATTTCTTGTTTTCAAGCAGATCAGTGTTTTAAAGATTGCTGTAGATGTCGGGTTTGTTGTCGGGATAACAGCCGCAACAAGTCCAATCGGCTCTGCCACTTTTTTGATTCCGTATGCAGTGTCTTCTTCGATCACCCCACAAGTTTTTGTATCTTTATATGCATTATAGATGTACTCTGCTGCATAATGATTTTTAATGATTTTATCTTCAAGAACACCTCTCTGTGTCTCTTCAACTGCCATTTTAGCGAGTGGAATACGCATTTTGTTCGCTGCCATTGCTGCTTCATAGAAAATCTTATCAACCTGCTCCTGAGAGAATTTTGCAAATTCTTTCTGAGCTTCGCGCATTGCTTTCATCTTCGCTTCCAGTGTTTCTACGCTGTCTACGATTGCAGGTACTCCCATCTCTTCTTTTTTCTTCGCCATTTCAATAATCCTCCTGTAATTGACTTGGTTTCTTAATTACAGGTATTAGTATACTTTCTTGTTAAATAATTGTCAATATAGCTTTTGACAAATATTTAACGTTATCTTTTTAACATCAATTGGTACATTTGCACAAAAAATTAATTTTTTATCACCAATGGAAGATTACCGGTGTCCCTGGTTCGATCATATTGAAGAGCGCCCCCGCCTGATCTAACGGCATATTGATACAGCCATGAGACCCTGTTCCCGGAATCTGATACAATGTCCCGCCAAATGCAGTCTGCCAGGTCGCATCATGAAAACCGACTCCGCTTGACGTCACCTGCATCCAGTATTTTACCTTTGTTCTGTATGCCGGTTCTCCGGTATCTGGATTAATATCTCCGACCAGAACAGAATTTGGCTGCTTCCACATCAGGGAATACACTCCTTCCGGTGTAATCTTGGACGGAATCGGCTCTCCTGTCACAACATCCGTCTCCAGCACCACCTGTCCATTCTGAACATACCACATATGCTGTGCACTCATATCCACTTCTGCATACGTATTTCCCCAGTCCTGCCCGGAATGTGCTGCGGCAGTACCGCCCGCATAATATGCAGGCTCCCTTGTGACTACTTCCCCGTTTAAAATGCTGTTCTGCAGATTCACAAGCTCTGTATCCTCATCAATCGACCATCCATAAGTCCCGCCCGTCACAGTTGCGCTCTTTCCGGCCGGCGTTGTAAAGGTTCTGGTCGTTCCCTGTGTATCATACTTATCTCCAAAGGCAGTAAACCACTGCTTCATCGCCTCTGTATTGAGAGAAACCTTCATTTCTCCGTCTACCTGTAGCCACTGTGAGATCAGCGCTTTATCTACTACGACTGGTTCATTCATCGGATATGTGATACTTGCATTTACATATTTATTCATTGCATCACAGGCTTCCTGTACTTCCTTGGAATCCTCTACATATTTTGGTTTCGCATAGCACTTGGTTTCCACCATATCCAACTGTGGCTGAAACTCTGTGATATGAACTTTTACCTGCTCTGTAAGACGTTCTTTATCCACGGCATTTCCATACACTTCCGGTTTGATGACATTCTGGTTTCCATCAAATTCCGGCTTTGCATTCTCTGCCGGTGTCTGCTCTGTCTGCAGACATGAAAGCTGTGAGATCCGCTGATTCAAGGATTCCTCATTATATGACACATTGACTGAAACCTTTCTGGAATTCTCCGTAAAGAAAGCTTTCGGCCAGGCGAATCCATTCTGATCCTTCAACAATTTTTCTGTTTCTGTCCCCGCTCTGTATTCCAGTCCAATCTCGCTTCCGCTGATCACATCCTGTCTTCCTTCATTTTCCAAAATTGTAAGCTTATAATCTTTTATATTTGTCTGGAGATACTTTTCTACATCACTTGCTGTCTTCCCCGAAAAGTTTTTACCGTTAATTTTCGTATTCACGAAAAAGTGACTCATGAAATACACAGAGATTGCAACATAGATCAAACAGATCACTGCAAGAACCCCTCCTGTGATCCACAAAGCCTTTACTTTACCGTCTTTTCCCACTTTTCTTCTTTTTACTGCCTTTATTTTTTTCGCTTTTCCCATCCTAAATGTTCCCCTTTTACATTCTCTTATGTAATAATACCGTGATACAGTATCACCTATATATTAGACGAAAAAGATTACAAATGTGTTGCAAAAATCATTAAATTTTTTTTAATTTTAGATGAATCAAAAAAGCACTCGAAAACCATCTCTGATCTTCAAGTGCTTCTCTTTTGCTATTTTGATTACTGATTAAACTAACTCGATCAGTACTTCCATAGCTGCATCACCTTTACGCTGGCCAATCTTAACGATTCTTGTGTAACCACCGTTGCGGTCTGCATATTTTGGAGCGATTTCTGTGAATAATTTATCCACTAAATCAACTTTTTTCATATTTCTCTTGATGTTGTTCTTTGGAGCTTCTGTTGCTGTGTAAAGAACTTTCAGCATCTGTCTTCTTGCGTGAAGTCTGCTTGGCATATCTTTTTTGATTGTCTTTTCAACTTCTTCGTAAACAGTTACTTTTTTACCGTCAACAACTTCTTTCACTCTTCTGCCTTTGTCGTCTTTTTTAGCAACTTTAGCTTTTACAGTTACTTCTTCGAAGTTATCTTTTTCTTTTACAGCTAAAGCGATCAGTTTTTCAACTTCTTTACGGATCTCTTTTGCTTTTGCTTCTGTAGTAACAATTTTACCATTGTTCAGTAATGCTGTTACCTGGTTTCTGATCAAAGCTTTTCTCTGGCTGGATGTTCTGCCGAGTTTTCTATATTTTGCCATTTTTATGGTCCTCCATTAAATAAACATTTGGTTTTGCATCTTCGGGCTTATAAATCAAATGCTCCCGCCACGCTCTTCGGGCTTACTGACGGGATAATTTTCTTTATTCCTCTCCCTGATTTAACTCAAGGTTTAATTCTTTTAATTTTGCCAGCACTTCTTCCAGAGACTTACGTCCAAGGTTACGCACCTTCATCATGTCTTCCGGTGTCTTGTTTGTAAGTTCTTCTACTGTGTTGATGCCGGCTCTCTTCAGACAGTTGTATGAACGTACAGAAAGCTCTAATTCATCAATGCTCATCTCCAGAACTTTCTCTTTCTCGTCATCCTCTTTTTCAATCATGACTTCAGCTGACTGAGCAACTTCAGAAAGGTCAATGAATAATTTCAGATGTTCACTGAGAACTTTTGCTGCAAGGCTGACTGCCTCATCCGGAAGCAGTGTTCCCTTTGTCCATACGTCTAATGTCAGTTTGTCATAATCTGTAACCTGTCCGACACGAGTATTCTGAACGGTCATATTGACACGTTCAACCGGTGTATAGATTGAATCGATCGGAATCACACCAATCGGCATATCCTCACTCTTGTTCTTGTCTGCGCTTACGTATCCTCTGCCTTTTGTAATGGTAAGTTCCATATACAATTTGCTGTCTTTACCGCCGCTCAATGTAGCGATAACCTGCTCCGGATTCATAATCTCAATATCAGAATCTGTCTGGATATCAGCACCTGTTACAATACCTTCTCCTTCAAACTCGATATATGCAGTCTTTACTTCGTCTGATTCTGATGTATTTTTGATTGCCAGGGACTTTAAGTTCATGATAATCTCTGTTACATCTTCTTTTACACCTGGGATGGAACTGAATTCGTGCAGAACTCCGTCAATCTTTACAGAACTGATGGCTGCTCCCGGAAGAGAAGAAAGCATGATTCTTCTCAGGGAGTTACCCAATGTGATTCCGTATCCTCTCTCCAGAGGTTCCACTACAAATTTTCCATATTTTTTATCTTCTGAAATTTCTGTAATTTCAATATTCGGCTTATTAAAATCAAACACTACACAGACCCTCCTTATGGGTTAATATATGTTGAGGGGGTACAATGTTAAATCTCCGGATTCTAAAACTTCTGCTACTCACTGAGAGATTATTTAGAATATAATTCGACGATTAACATCTCATCTACAGGAACATCGATTGCTTCTCTTGAAGGAAGCTCTTTTACTGTACCTTTCAGGTTCTCAGCATCAACTTCCAGCCAGTCAGGAATCATGTTTCCACCTGTTACTTCCAGAATATCTTTGTATCTCTGGCAGTCTTTGTGTTTTTCTTTGATTTCAATCACGTCACCAGCTTTTACAAGGTAAGATGGAATGTTTACCTGTTTTCCGTTTACTAAAACGTGTTTGTGGTCAACGATCTGTCTAGCTTCTTTTCTTGTTCTTGCGAATCCCATACGGAACATTACATTGTCCAGTCTGGATTCCAGAAGAATCATCAGGTTTTCACCTGTCATACCTTCCATCTGTTTTGCTTTTGCATAGTAGTTTCTGAAAGGTTTCTCTAATACACCATAGATGAATTTTGCTTTCTGTTTCTCACGTAACTGGAGACCGTACTCGCTCATTTTTCTATTAGCTCTTTTTAACTGTCTGTTAGATTTTTTGTTGATTCCTAAATAGATTGGGTCCATACCTAATGAACGGCATCTTTTAAGAACTGGAACTCTATTAACTGCCATGTTTATCCTCCTTAAAAATCAGCGGAACTGCAGTAATCCGCTATGCTCATTGCTCAAATTCTCTGTTAGCTCACCTGCAGCAAAAAACTGCCGCCAAGTCCTGAAATTAGACTCTTCTGCGTTTTGGTGGGCGGCATCCGTTGTGTGGTACCGGTGTTACGTCTTTGATACTTACTACATCAATACCGCAAGCCTGTAATGCACGGATTGCAGCTTCTCTTCCTGATCCTGGACCCTTTACGAAAACATCAACTGTTTTCAGACCATGTACTAATGCTGCCTTTGCTGCTGTTTCAGCTGCCATCTGAGCTGCATATGGAGTAGATTTTCTTGAACCTCTAAATCCCAGACCGCCTGCACTTGCCCATGAAAGTGCATTTCCCTGTGTATCTGTTAATGTTACGATTGTATTATTAAAAGATGACTGGATATGTGCTTGTCCTCGTTCAACGTTTTTCTTGACACGTTTCTTTGTCACTTTTTTTGTAACTTTCTTAGCCATTTAAACTAACCTACTTTCTTGAATTCTTGTATTCCCCACTTGACGGGGATATTACTTTATATTATTTTTTCTTGTTTGCTACAGTTCTCTTAGGACCTTTGCATGTTCTTGCATTAGTCTTTGTTTTCTGACCACGTACCGGAAGTCCTTTTCTGTGACGGATTCCACGGTAGCATCCGATTTCTTTAAGTCTCTTGATGTTTAACTGGATTTCTCTTCTGAGATCACCTTCTACAACCTGAGTCTCATCGATCACTTCACTGATTTTCTTAACGTCGTCCTGTGTCAAATCTCTAACACGTGTATCTGGATCTACTCCTGCATCTGCAAGGATACGGATAGCGGATGTTTTTCCGATTCCGTAAATATAAGTAAGTCCGATTTCTACACGTTTGTCTCTTGGTAAGTCTACACCTGCAATACGAGCCATGTGTCTTTCCTCCATTTTGAATCTAAATTTAATATTGTCTTTAACTGGGTGTGTCAGACTTTGCTGAATCACACCAGGTGCAAATATGATGCACCCTTTCCCGACACGCAAATCTTTTTACGCAAATGACCGTCGGGTATTAGAAGCAATATACACACACATACTGTCCTGCCGAATGCAGAAGAAAGAACCTGTATCCAAGTTCTCGTGTATGTGTCAAGACCACCAGCCTTCTTGTGAGGCAATCTGCCAAATGCGTAGCAGTGGTGTATCCTTACTGTATATTAAACAGCTCTACACACTTCCTGGTGTGTCGCGCTGTCAGCCGCCTAATTCATTTCACAAACCAACAATTATCCCTGACGCTGTTTGTGCTTAGGATTCTCACAGATTACTCTGATGCTTCCTTTTCTTTTAATGATTTTGCATTTTTCACAAATTGGTTTTACTGATGATCTAACCTTCATGTCAAATCCTCCTTCCATCCTTTGCTAAAACCCTTACGTTTCCAACTGTTTTTGGACACACCTACCCAAAAACAGCCATTTGATATTATAGCACCCTATATCTAATAAAGTCAATACCTTTTTACTTATCTCTCCAAACAATTCTTCCTTTGCTCAGATCGTATGGAGACATCTCCAATGTCACCTTGTCACCTGGTAAAATCTTAATAAAATTCATACGCAGTTTTCCACTGATATGAGCCAGCACGATATGACCATTCTCCAGCTCTACTTTAAACATTGCGTTTGGCAGCTTTTCAACTACGACTCCTTCAATTTCGATTACGTCAGCTTTTGACATACTAAATCCTCCTGCGCTCTTGACGCTTCCACTCCTCATCCAATAGATTTGGAATACTTTCTTATTACATTTCTGATTGTTTCATCATCGGTCACTGAAGTACTGTGAAGCTTTTTGATCGGCTGCACATGCCTCAGGTTTTTCTTCTTTGCCCGGCAGACCGGACGAAGCTGCCCGTCTGCCAGATATACATATTCATCTTTGACACAAATTATGACATATATACAATTCTTATCATGCCCTGCTTTCGAACGCGCAAGCATTCCCAGTTCCAGCTGCATGAATTACTCTCCCAGAATCTGAACGATTGCTGCAAACACATCATTGATATCGATCGTTCCATCTACTTCTTTTAAGATTCCCGCTTTTGTATAATAGTCGATCAGTGGCTGTGTCTGCTCGTGATATACTCCAAGACGTTTCAGTACTGTTTCCGGTTTGTCATCATCTCTTAAGATCAGACTTCCACCGCATTTATCACAGACATCCTCTTTCTCTGTCGGTGCATATACAATATGGTATGTTGCTCCGCAGTCTACACATGCTCTGCGTCCGGACATTCTTTTTACAATATTTTCATCCGGAACTTCTACATTGATGGCATAATCCATCTTCTGTCCCATTGCAGACAGAGCTTTATCCAGTGCCTCTGCCTGTGGGATTGTTCTCGGGAAACCATCCAGCACATATCCTTTGGAACAGTCTTCCTGATTTACCCTGTCTACCACGAGGTCAACTACCAGTTCATCCGGTACAAGAAGTCCCTGATCCATATATGTTTTTGCTTTCTGTCCAAGCTCTGTTCCGTTTTTAATATTGGCTCTGAAAATATCACCTGTAGAAATATGAGGAATATCATATTTCTCTGCAATTTTCTTAGCCTGTGTTCCTTTTCCTGCTCCAGGAGCACCCAACATAATAATCTTCATAACAGTATCCCTCCATATAGCACTTTAACCCGCCGTATTCCGTCCCAAAAAGGGACAGCATACAACGAGCTAAATTGTCTCATTTCATATCCAAGAACCCTTTTACTTTGATGAGCCCTTGCTGCTCAGGAAACCTGAGTAGTTGCGGACAAGCATCTGCGACTCGATCTTCTTGATCGTCTCAAGTACAACACCTACGATAATGATCAGTGAAGTTCCTCCAAAAGAAACATTCGCACCAAATACACCGTTAAAGAAGAACGGAACTACCTGAACAATCACAAGTCCGCATGCACCAATGAATACGATACGATTCAAAATTGTCTGCAGATATTCGACTGTTGGTTTTCCAGGACGCCGCTTTTTTTCATGTTGTTTGCAATTTCCAGTGGATTAAATGTAATCGATGTATAGAAATATGCAAAAAAGATTGTCAGCGCAATGTAAATGATCAGTCCTATTGAATATACTAAATTATCAGGATCACACCAGTTATTGGAATTCATTGTCCGAAGAATCTGACTTCCCCATCCGTTTCCGTCACCCTTGCCTAAGAACTGGGCAATTACAATCGGGAACTGCATCAGTGAAGATGCAAAGATAACCGGAATAACACCTGAAGTATTTACTTTTAACGGAATATGTGTAGCCTTGCCACCATATGTCCTTCTTCCCTGTACTTTCTGGGAATACTGTACTGCAATCCTTCTCTCACCATCCTGCAGAATGATAACAAATAACACAACTGCCAACAGAATTGCAAGGATAATGATTGCTGCCATAGCACCCTTTGCCAGAGTTTTTCCTTTAATAAACTGTGTGTAAAGCGTCACAAAATCATTCGGTACACGGGAAAGAATATTAATCAACAGTACGATAGAAATACCATTTCCCACACCTTTTTCTGTGATACGCTCACCGATCCACATCAAGAATGCAGAACCGGCTGTCAATGTACACACAACAATCGCAACATTTACAAAGTTAAATTCTTCCAGAAGTCCCTGACGACCAAAACCGATAGACATTGCAATGGATTCGATCAGTGCGAGAGCAACTGTCACATAACGCGTAATTGCCGCAATTTTCTTTCTTCCCTCAGCACCTTCCTTCTGCATTTCCTCAAGCTTCGGAATTGCAATTGTCAAAAGCTGCATAATGATGGAAGATGTAATGTATGGTGTGATGCTCAGTGCGAAGACTGACATCCTTGTGAACGAACCACCGGTAAATGCATCAAAAAAGCTGTATGCACCGTTATTCTGGCTCGCCAGTAAATTCTGAATGTAAGTCGGGTCAACTCCCGGAGTCGGGAGCTGAGAACCAAATCTTACAACGATCAGCATTAAAAATGTATAGAAAAGCCGTTTTCTAATGTCTTCTATTTGAAATGCTTTTCGCACAGTCTTGAGCATTAGATCACCTCTGCTTTTCCACCAAGGGCCTCAATCTTTTCAACAGCGCCTGCACTGAATGCATTTGCCTGAACAGTGAGTTTCTTAGTTAACTCTCCGTTTCCAAGAATTTTAACACCATCTCTAGGATTTGTTACGATACCGCTTTCGATCAGAGTTTCAACGGAAACTGTTGCGCCATCTTCAAATCTTTCTAATGCACTTACATTGATACCAACGATTTCTTTAGAGTTTCTGCATTTGAATCCTCTCTTTGGTATTCTTCTGTATAAAGGCATCTGGTCTTGTTGCTCCGGAACGAGCCTTCTGACCTTTGTGACCTTTACCAGCTGTCTTACCATTTCCAGAACCGTGTCCACGGCCTCTTCTGAAATTATCGCTGTGCTTAGAACCGTCTGCCGGTCTTAAGTTAGATAAGTCCATGATATTACCTCCTTATCGTCTGAAATTAAGCTTCTTCTTCAACTTTTACTAAATGTCTAACCTGCTGTACCATACCTCTGGTAGCTGCATTATCTGGTAATACGACTGTTTTGTTCACTTTCTTTAATCCAAGTGCCTCAACAGTTCTTTTATGCTTTGGTACGGCACCGATTGTAGACTTTACTAATGTAACTTTTAAATTTGCCATTTTCATTTACCTCCTAGCCTACGATCTCTTCTACTGATTTGCCGCGAAGTTTTGCTACTTCTTCCGGAGTCTTAACGTCTTTCAGACCTGCGATTGTTGCAAGTACGACATTCTGTTTGTTGTTAGATCCCAGAGATTTTGTACGGATGTTCTTGATACCTGCCATCTCGATAACCGCACGAGCCGGACCACCGGCGATAACTCCAGTACCTTCCGGAGCTTTTTTCAGCAGTACGGAAGCGCTGCCGAATTTTCCGATCACATCATGTGTAATGCTCTCGTTTTCATCTAATGCAACTTTAATCAGATTTTTAGCTGCATCTTCTTTTCCTTTACGGATAGCTTCTGGAATTTCAGTAGCCTTTCCTAAACCTGCACCAACATGGCCTTTTCCATCGCCAACAACTACTAAAGCTGTGAATCTGAAGTTACGACCACCTTTAACAACTTTGGTAACACGTTTGATTGATACCACTTTTTCTGTTAATTCTAAATTACTAGCATCAATGCGTTCCTGTCTCATCTGTGTTCTCCCTTCCTTAGAAATTCAGTCCAGCTTCTCTAGCTGCATCTGCTAATGCTTTAACTTTTCCCTGATAGATGAATCCGCCTCTGTCGAATACAACATCAGTGATTCCTTTTGCTTTTGCTTTTTCAGCAATTACTTTTCCTAAGTATGCTGCTGCTTCAACGTTGTTGGTTTTTTCTAATTCTGCTTTTACATCTTTTTCAAGTGTA
>ERZ791889.589-NODE-589-length-14215-cov-147.867444_pt1 | contig 14215 bp, 8 predicted proteins | sample MGYA00510156_ERZ791889 | MGnify/ENA primary metagenome ERZ791889 (study PRJEB30046, sample SAMN00792108) | human gut metagenome | study: EMG produced TPA metagenomics assembly of the A metagenome-wide association study of gut microbiota in type 2...
ATGAAATTGTAAGAAAAATGAGATTCCCTTATAACAAGTCTGAATCTTCATATCCTGAGTCGTATTCAAAATTCCTTTTTTTGCTGTACAATAAGAGTAAGGGTGATGCAAAAGAATATTTGTTAAAAGTAATGTGGGGAAGTCGTGATATGAATAGTTTAGTTTCTTGTAGTAAAGTTAAAGATTTTGAAACATATTATCATTATCTGCAATTAAAATATCAAAGTTGGTTTGATAAACTAGGCGAGGAATTTCCTTCATTTGATAATTTAAAGAAAGAAAAAAAATAAAATCCTTTTTCATTGGGAGAAGCAAAAACTTCTCCCTTTTTTATTTCCTCACCTTCATAATATCAATAAAATCACTATCTTTGCTCTTAGAAGGTGCATGAAGTCATGCACTACCCAAAACTTACGAAAAGACCATGGCAGGAGCAGAATTTAAAATTACTGATGCGATTGATCCTAACATCGTTAAGAAGTTAAATGAGATAAGGATTAATATTCAAACCACATCTTCCGAATATGCGAATTTCACAAAACAATTAAGTGATGGTATAAATTTTAAGCCGGGTAATCTAAGAGAATACCAGTCTAAAGTTGACAGTTATAATGCTACAATTACCAAATTATATGCTTCTCAAAATAGGTTGTCTGAATTACAGGCTAGTCAATTAAAGTTATTGACCGATATTTCCCGTAAGATAGAGCTTCTTACCAAACCATTGAATACATTGGCAGACAAGATAACGGAAGTAAAAGTAAATTTGAGAGGTGCTTCCGAAGACTTGAAGAACGTGTCACAGGATGCGGAAACTGCTTCTGTTTCATTCCAAGAGGCATCTAAGAAAATATCCATGACTGCTGCTGATTTTGATTCAATCCGTCAGACGGTAAAGGCTTTTGATACACAAGCCTCCGAATTGAACAGTAGATTAAGTGATAACAAAGAAACAATTTCAGTCTTAAGAACATCTCTGAGGGAATTATCGAAGGAGTATAAGAAAGGTGCTATCAGCGAAGAGGAATACAAGTCCAAAAGAGATGCTACGGTATCCCAGTTACGCACGTTGACAGAGCAGAATAAACAATATTTGGCGATATTGAGAAATCATACACAGGTAGCGATTGCCACTACAGGAAGCTATAACGAGATGAAGGCTTCAATGCTTCAGTTGGAAAAGGAATATTATAACCTTTCACAAGCTGCACGCGAGGGGGCAAAAGGTATGGATATCTTGAACAATATCGGCAAGCTGAATCAACAATTAAAGGATATAGATGCACAGATGGGCAATTACCAACGTAATGTGGGTAATTATGCTTCGGGTTGGAATGGCCTTAATGTTTCCATACAACAGATTGCGAGAGAACTTCCGGCTTTGTCTGTTAGTGCCAATACTTTCTTTCTTGCCATATCCAATAACCTTCCTATATTTATTGATGAGTTAAAGAAAGCAAGGGGGGAATATGAACTTCTTAAGAAATCGGGGCAGACTGCTACACCTGTATTTAAACAGGTATTGAGTTCCCTTCTTAGTTGGCAGACGGCTTTAGTTGTTGGGATAACTCTTTTATCGAGTTATGGAGGTGAGATAACCAAATGGGTGGGTAGCCTGTTTGATGCGAGAAAAGAAATTGATTATCTAAAACAGTTTCAGGAGGATTTGAATAAAGCTCAAAAAGAAGGTGTGAAAAATGCCCAAGATGAAGCTGTTAAATTGGATATATTATATAGGGCTGCTGTCAATTTGAATAAACCTATGGGAGAGCGGAAAAAAGCCGTTGAGGAACTGAAAAAGCAATATCCTTCATACTTTAAAAATATAAGTGATGAAAACATTCTTGCAGGTAAAGCGGCTGATAGTTATCAAAGGTTATCTAATGCCATATTAGCTTCGGCTAAAGCTAGAGCTGTGCAAGATCGGCTTGTAGAACAGGCTAAACAAAAATTAGACTTGGAAGATCAGTTGGCAGAAAAAGAAGAAAAACGTGCGAAACTTGAATCTGCTAGAGATCAGATGAAAGCACAATATGAATCCAGTCAAGGGGCAGCTATGGATACAGCTAGAGACATGTATGGGAAGTTAAACAAGCAGGTTGAAGACTTGGATAAAGAAATAGGTTCTTTATTAAATCAGTTATATCAAGCAGATAAGGCTAGTAGAGATATGGCAAATTCTATTAACATTGGAGATGTTACATTTAATCCTCATTCTGCCGATAAAGCATCGGATGATTTAGCGCAATACATAGAGAATCTTAGGAATAAAATGGCTGACTTGTCCGTTTCTCTCATTAAAGATGAGCATGAACGTAGTCTTGCTGCCATAGAGAAAGAATATAAAGACCAGATAGCAGCTGTAAAGGGATATTCTGAGGAAGAGAACAAACTTCGGGAAATGTTGGGCCAAGAGAGAATGCAGAAGATAGCGAAAGAGAATGAGGAATATGCTAAGAAGTTGGCAGAGGCTGAGAAAAAAAGGATCGAGGAAAAGAAAAAGTATACCGATGAGATGCTCAGACTGGAAGAGGAACAATCATCTCTCCGTATAGCAGCTACAAGTACTGGATATAAGGAACTTGAAAACATTATAACAGAAAATTATTCAAAAGGGCTGCTATCGCGAAAAGAATACGATGAAGCCATGCGTGAACTGGAGCGGAAAGCCGCAAACGAGCAATTACAGATACAGATAGATGCTGCTGAAAAAATGATTGAGATAGCGGAAGCATCGGGCGTGGTAAGCAAGCAACAAATTGAAATGCTGAGAGAATCCATAAAGGCTATGGAAGCAGAGATAGGTTCTATAAATGCGGATGATCAGTTGAAAAAAGCGGAAGAGCAACAGGATATCACACGAAGGAATTTTGAAGTGTTGAAAGGTTATTCTTCTGCATTGAAAGATCTTGCATCGGATATCGATAGCCCGTTTGCCGGTATATTTGATGGGATGGATAAGGGATTCAGTATTATGTCTGATAAGATATCGGGTGTTTGGAAAGAACTTACAGACGGTGAGAAGATGGAAAGAACTACCGAGATGTGGGCTTCTATGGTTAGTGGAATTGGTGAAATGATATCATCCATTTATGATCGCCAGATTGAAGCTATTGAGGCTGAACAGGAAGCGAATGAGAAAGCAGGTGAAGAGGAAATTTCCCGTATAGAGGCTTTAGAAGAAAGAGGTGCTATAACAACTGAAGAAGCCGAAGCGCGTAAACGTGCGGCGGAAGATAAAACGGCACAAAAGAATGCCGAATTGGAGAAGAAAAAAGCGGCATTAAGAACAAAACAGGCAAAGTTTGAGAAAGCTACCAGTATAGCTGAGGCGGCTATACAGATAGCAGGTGGTATTTTGCAGACGATAAAACAATTGGGCTTCCCTGCTGCAATACCTATGATAGCTGCTCTAGGTGCTATGGGAGCGATACAGCTTGCTACTATTATAGCGACTCCTATTCCGAAGTATGCCAAGGGTACTGATTCGCATAAAGGCGGATTGGCTGTAGTGGGTGATGGTGGTGTCCCTGAAACAATCGTTACTGAAAAAGGAGCGTATATTACTCCGTCTGTCCCTACTTTGGTTGACATCCCTAAAGGTGCGAAGGTTATACCTTATGCAGTGGATATGGACAGGATAAAGGCTCATGCAAATGATTTTGATGGTCTTATGGCATATAGAAGCGAAAACAATCTTCCTCCTGTATCAATAGTTAATGATTATAGCGAACTGGAGAAAAAGATAGGGCATCTGGAAAAATCACAGCAGATAGGATTTGCAAAATTAGCCAAGGCGATAAGAGAAAACAATTATCAGCAATTTTCAAAAAGTATCTGATTATGAGGTATACAAGTGACATATATGAACTTCCCTTGTCCGTTTTTATAGAGATTTATACCAATGATAGCAATACTATTGAATTTGACGATGAGGACAAAGGGGCTGCATCGGCAAAAATTATCAATGACTATATAGAAATTGTCGGGAGCAAACAGTTGTTCTCTGAGATATTGAATTGTAATGAGCGTATGAATCTTGCAATGACCGTGGAGTGCATGAAGGCATGTGAGAACATGATGAAGTTGAAAATGTATGATGAGGTGCGTGATATTCTGATGAAGATAGGTTATTCGTGTAAAAAAGGTGATGTAATGGCTATGAATGCTAGAATATCCGCATTAAATTCCCGTGCACAATATGATTTGGATAAGATAAGTAAGGAAAAGAATGAGGAACTGAAGGAGAAGCCTACAAAACGTGGATTTATAAATGAAGTTGTCGCTATTGGGAAGTATAATAAGATGTATATCAATCCGAAAGAATGGACCGCCGGATCTTATGCCTGTCTTGTAAGGCAGACATGTGACGAAATCGATGGGTTGAATCGTAAAAAGAAATAATTATGTATTATCGATGTGAGTTACTTATAAATGGTCTGAAGTACAGGGTTACTGATGATCTTGAGAATTGGGACGAGGTGAAGGCTAGTTTCAAGAGAAATGACTATGACGGTGTTATCCGTACATTTTCCAACAAATTTTCTTTTGCTGGGGATGCTAGAAAATTGCTGTTAAAACAATATGATGAAGATTATTTGAATGCTTCTGCCTCAATAATAATAAGTACAAGAAATAACAGTTGGTTGTATAATGAACGGTTTAGTTGCGCTCTCAATTTTTCTACATTGCAGGATAATGGTCGTATCTTACAGATAAATGCCGTGGATGATAGCGTGGCGTCCATGATAAAGTCAAAAAAAGGAACTCAATATGAATATTCGGTCGAAGAGGTGAAAAGCCCCATTCCTCTTGTTTATGACGGACTTGAACTTTCAGAATCAGCAAAATGGATTCCTACAGGTGATACATTGGAAGACGATGACACTCTTATTAATGTTTATTTCAGCAAGAAAATGTCACCAATGCCAATATATATAACTGCCAGTGATTCCTTAATAAAGGGGTCTCTTGAATTTAATGATCAAACAGTAGGTGGTGATGATGTATATTCGATAAAGGCTCTGAAATCAATTAGGATAAATATAGAGTTTAATATTGATATGTTTGTGTTTAGGAAATATCAGTCTGGTGCTTTGGGATATGATGTAAGAGGTGTGAGGCTCCAGATTATGAAGATAAGTAATGAGATTGATAGTAATGGGGAAGCGGTGACTACGGAAACGGTGATAGGAAGTTTTGAACTTACGACAGAATCAGAAACGCCAGTGGAAAAGAAGGTTTCGGAATCGTACAATATAAGTCTTTTGCATAATGATAAAATAATAGTGAGAGCTATGTATGTCAATGAGAAAGAAGAGATTGTACCTGTATTGCCGGATTTGCCATACAAAGTCTCAACATCAAGTTATTTTAAAGCATCATGGAAAAATCGAATAAACCCTGTTGAGATGGATGTTATAAAGCCCGATACATTGCTGAACAGATTGCTTAAAAGTATTAATGGAGAGAAAGATGGTTTGACTGGAGTGATTGAGGGGACAGGAGATAGAAGGCTTGATAATTGTATGCTCTTGGCGGCTGAATCAGCCCGTAAGATTCCTGGAGCCAAAATATATACATCCTTCACCAAATTTGCAAACTGGATGAGTTATGTGTTTGGTTATGCTTACGACATATCCGGGAATACAGTAACTTTTCGGCATAGAAGCAAATACTTCTCGGATGATGTTGTCAAAAGGATAGATGATTTATCTGATTATGAGATGAAGGTTAATTCTGCATTGGTGTATTCTCGGATACGGATAGGCTTTGACAAACAGGATTACGACACGGCTAATGGAAAGGATGAGTTCCGTTTTACGAATGAATATACCACAGGCGTGACCATGACGGACAATAGCCTTGAAATGATATCTCCATACCGTGCGGACGCATACGGCATAGAGTTCCTTGCTGACAAGATAGGTGAAGATACTACAGACAACGAAAGTGACACTGATTTATTTATGGTAGGGGTAAAATCTGATTCGTCTGGACTTAAGTATATATTGAACAGGGATTATCTTATGGGTGGCGTTCTCAGCCCTGACACAATGTTCAATGCCATGTTTTCCCCTTCTTCTATGGTTTTGGCCAATGAAGCATACATCGGCTCATCTGTTGAGATGCTTACTTTTGCGTCATCAGATGGTAATAGTGATGTGGGTATTGATGGAATGGGGGAAAGTAGGGATATAATTCTTTCAAAAAGGATGTTTACTGTGGCGGAAGTAGAATTTGAAACTTCGGATGTAGAGCTTCCGGAAGATCTTACAGGAATTGTTGAATTTGAACATCAAGGCAAGGTTATACAGGGATATTATCAGCAGGCTGATTACAATTTCACAAAATCACAAAGTTCAAAGGTAACTTTGATTGTGAAAAATTCTAATTCTTTATAAAGATTCAATTTTTAATTATTATATTTGCAATGAAAGCTTGTGAAGTCTCAAGCTGCTAGAAACTAACGAAAAGACCATGATATCAATCGGAGATGTTTGCCCGTTATTCTTCAAACCGCTGAAATATAAATATTCAAATGCAGGATGTTTCAGACAAGTATTTTCCTTGTCAGACAACATTTTGCTGCAAATTTTCTGCGATAATGGCGAAATACCTTTGGCCTTTTTGAATGATAAGATTGGCAATATCTCCTCGTCAATAGCACTGCTCACTTATGATGTTAATGAAAGCGTTAAGATGTATTATGCCTCATTATCTCCTTCGGAGGGGATATATACAGTAACTATAGGCGATAAGGAATGTGAGGAATTCTGTGTGTGTGAGAATATAGGTGATTCTATATTGATTGAATATTCCCATAAGGATAATAATTCTGCATTTGATAATATATTCTGGATTGATGATGTTCAGCAGATGTTTCAGTTCAGAATAATAGGAGGATTCAAACCGGATGGGGTAGATTTAAAAGTTGAGAACGAACAGTTCGTGAACCAGAAGCAGGAGATAATAGAAATGTATTCTCTTCCTTATAAGACATTTGATTTTGTATTTGGGACAAGTCGTGGTGTTCCGTATTATATAGCGGAGTTCATAAATAAGTTACTTTGCCTTTCTCACGTTAACATAGACGGTAATTTGTATGTACGGGAAGGGGATTCTGTCCCGGAAAAGCTGGATACAATAGGTAAAAAACAGATGTTTATATATAAAGTGACTTTACGCCCTAGAGAAAACGATATTGCTGGGATCGGAGGCAAAACTGAGATCGCAACTTCTTCTTCAGGTATAGCATTTTTGCTAACTAATCCTGAAGAAAACGATGTGTTAAAATACAAGAAGGCGCAAGCTGCTTTTGTTAATGAAAATTATGTGTAATCATGGCTAGAAATCATCCTATAAAGATATTGTGGTACGGTTCGGAAACGGATGCAGAAGGAAATCCGATTATACCGAAAATATCCCCATCATTTGAAAAGCGATTGGAAGGGTTGAATGAGGGTGAGATATACATACATAATGATGATAAGAATCCTTCTATTTACATAAGGACCAATAAAGACCGGGTTGTTGCCATATCGGGAAGTGCAAATATAGAGGAACTTTCCAAATACTTCCTTCGTAAAGATAAAGAAGATATCGCTAATGAGCTGATCACTTTTTTAAAAGGTCTTTTGATAGGTAAGAACGGTAGTGGAATTACTGTACTTGAGAACGGTATGTCACAGGCTGTTGTTGATTATCTGTATGTCAAGGTCAAAGCCGTTTTTGACGAGCTTGAAGTAAAGAAGAAGACGTATGTAGGTGGCGAGCAGGTGATTTCCCATGCAGGCATGAAATGCAACCGTGTGGATGAGTTGGATGATGTCTACCGTTGTTATTTCAAGGAAGAGGAAGACGGAATTGAGATAGAGAACCAGTTTACTCCGGGATCTCTCGCCATCGCACAGGAGTGCAATATCAAGACAGGCATTTCGCATCATGTCGGCAACCGCTATTACTGGCGGTTGGTCACAGCAGTAGGTGAGAATTATATAGACCTGTCCAAGACCGTGTGTGATCCTAATGTCGAGAACGATGTTCCGGTGGCAGGTGATGATATCGTGGGATTGGGCCATAAGACTGATATCACCAGACAGGCGGCGATAATTCTCTCTTCGGTGAACGAAGTTTCTCCGTCCATCATCATGTATCAGGGTATTAATGATTTTACCTTGACCGGGAAAGATGTCATTTCTTTTGATTTTGACAGGTCTACCGGCAAGGCCCGGATGAAGGTGTACGGAGATACGTACATTGGTGACAAGGACCGGACCACTTACATGGAATACACTCAGGATAAAGGTGTTGATATCAAGGGTATGTTCCATATCGAGCAGGGTTCCACCGGATGGAAGAATATGGAAGGCTTGCCGGATGAGATACAGGCGGCGGCTGATCTTGCCCAAGAGGCTAAGGATGCGATAGACAATGCGGCTGTCGGAAGTGTCAATCTGTTGCGTAATTCCGGGTTTACCGGAGATTATGAAACAGAGGACCTGTCTGCCGCTACCGAGCTATCGGCGGATACCGAACTTTTTAGCAAGCAACTGGAATATTGGACGGGTGTGGCTACCGTATCTGCGGACAGTGATGCCGGCTCCGGGTACTCTGCTGCAATCGGTAGTTTGTCCCAGTCCGTATCATTGATTAAAGGAGAAAGTTATGTTATCAGTTATAAAGCAAAGGGTACGTCTGTGTCTGTTTCGTGCGGTTCTTTTAGTGTTTCTCAGCCTCTCACATCCTCTTATCAGAGATATACCCATAAGATCACCTTCAATGGCAGTGGTATATTTCTTGTCAGTGGTACCGCAACCGTTTGTGACCTTCAGTTAGAAAGAGGGACCATCGCTACTGACTGGAAACCGTCCATTTTGGATAACGACAAGGCAACAGCCGGTTTTCAGTCAATCAATTATATCGCCAGTGCGATCAAAGATGGTTCTGTGGATATTCTTGGCGGTTTGATATTGGCCAATATGATTCAGTTAGGTAACTACAAAGATGGCAAGTTACAGAAGGTCACAGCCGGGGTTAGCGGCATATACAATGATGATGATGATGTGGCATTCTGGGCAGGAGGAAAACTTGAACAGGCGATTCTTACCGTAATGAGGTTCCGTAATGATCCTAATTACCAGCCTACGGATGCGGAATGGGCGAACATGGCAAACTTCGTTGCCACTCATGGCGGTGATGTATTCTTGAGAGGATATATCTATGCTTTGGGCGGATATTTCCGGGGAAAAGTTGAAATAGCCAATGGCAAGATACTGTTGAATGAGGATGGTTCCGGGCAGCTTGCCAATGGGAACATCAAATGGGATGCAGATGGAAATCCTGAATTTGTTGGAAAAGTAAAAGTCAAGTCTTCAAATGGCTATACAATAAGCATTGAGCCGGAAAATGAATATGGAATCCCCTCAATAGAGATGCGTGATAATACGAACGCCTCCCTGATAGATATATCATGCATATACGGACTGAAAGGGTTGATTCCCATGGTTTCTATGTTTGACCCGAATAGTAATGATGTATTGTATTTCCGCCCGGACAGTATGGTTGTCGAGCAAAAAGGAAGTGACGGTTATATATATCAGACCCAGATAATGGGAGGACGCATAATTATGGTTAAAGGTTCTGATATTGTATGGGATCAGAACATGTTGCCCAAATAAAGTGAAGTGATATGGAACTGAATAGTATTAACAAAACGGGAACTTGGAGTGAGGCGGCAGACCGTCTTAACAACAACTTTAGCAAGGCTTCCACCGAAGTGGAGAAGGTCAAGCAGAACGGCATCCGCAACAAAGGGTTGTTCCCTACTCTTGAATCACTGAAAGCGGCTGTTCCATCTCCTGTTGTGGGTGATTGGGCTGTTGTGGGTGACACCATACCGGGTCCTATATATCAATGCAAAACAAAGGGAACATGGAGTGCCACTGGCACGACAGGAGGTGGCGGAAGTGTTGACTTATCCAGCTACCTGACAGCCGAGGAGATAGACGATGTAACATCAATATTATAGTTATGAAAATTAATTATCAGTCTGATTTTAAAATCATAGAGAAAGATTTGAATGGAGACATATCAACTCCCTTCCGGTTTACTTACTTCAATCCGTTCAAGGGAAAGTTCATAGCCTCCTTTGACGGACAAGAGTATGTGGGTTGCAGCCGTATGGAAGATGGCAGTCTGCTTGTCGCTTTTGACAACCCCGGTTTCTCTCCCGGCATGTTAAAGGTCAAACGGGAATACTTCATCTCTGATTCTGACTTTAGAGATGGAATCTGCAATCTTGTATCTATTGAAGATACAGGGATTGTGCTGACTACCGGCAAGACGGATGAGAGCACAGCAGAGATCATGCCCTATCCGGATTATGCCGCATACAATGCGGTGCAGAGCGTATCTCTGTCAGATCAGGAGTATGATGATGTGCTGAGTGATTTTAATAGTTAATAATTAATTACATAAAATAACAACAGCCCAAGTTCCGGCGGAACTTAGGCAAATAATAGAATACATTATGGCAAAAATGCATAAACTGACGAAGGGCGGACAAACCATATTCCCGGCTACCATTTATGATGCGGTGGTTAACCCGAACAGCCGCAAAAATTTGACTACGGAATTGTCCGAGTTAGAAAGTAACATTGGCATTTCTTTTTCTAAAGAAATATTGTTTACAAGAAAAAATGCTACTGTAATTAATAATACTGGTAATTTTATTTCTTATGCTTATGGCTCTGCTACTGATTACATAGAAGTTGGAGAAATGAAATCCGTATCTATACATAACCTAATAACTGAAATAAATACAAATGTAGCCGTTTCTTTTTATGACGCTGCCAAATCTTTCATATCATCCATACCATATACTACGAAAAATAAATTATTAGCTCCAATGTTGGTTGTATTTCCAGAGCGATGCAAATATTTTGCGGCATCAAAGCAATCGTCTTCAAATTCGGATGATATAAAGATTTATACTTCTATCAAAAATAAAGATCTTGAACCTATTAAAACAAAAGCGGATATAGGTTCTATTTTTGGCTCTCAAGTAGTGGTCGCCAACGGTGAAAGTACAAAAATTGTATTTAAAAATACTTTTAAAAAGGGGGATATTATACATCTTGTTAATTTAACGAGTGAGGCTAATACTTATTGGCATTTAAAAGGATATAGAAATGGAATATGGAATATGATTTCCTCAAGAATGTTTGCTGGAATAACGGTCAATAGAGATGTATCAATGCCTGAAAATATAGAAACATATGAAAAAATTGCAATCGAAACCGATTCGAAATTAATATTATCAGGTCATGGATATTATGTTACCGACTTAACTTTATCGGAAATTGAAAAAATTAGAGATATTACGAAGTATATTAACCAGCTAAGAACATTACCTATAATTGAGCAGGACGTTTTGCTTAAAAGTGATAATTTGATTAATCCGACAAAGGTCACAAAATTGGGCAACGGATGGTGGGTGTCTGACTATATACCAGTCTTCGAAGGAGATATATATTACTCCAATGCAACTATTGGATTGTTCACGTATGATAGAAATAAAATTGATATTACTTCTGAAAAAGGATTCGTATCGGGAGAACCGATACAAATGGGTATTGCTTATGTAAGAGTAAAACTGGGAACATCCGGAGTTATAACATCCGAAGAATTAGCTATAGACAAAGCGGCTTCTCTATGGCTTTCAAAAAAAAATAAAGAATCAAGTTATGCATCTCAGTTCAATCCATATCTTATCAATCCAATAGACCAAGGAGGGAGAGCACTGATTTCAAAGCTTATGCCACATGTTGGTAAAAAGATATTCTGTGTTGGTGACAGCTATACAATGCAGGGAAAATATTTTCCTGCATTATTGGAAGTAACCGGATTAAATAAAATAGGAGATACAGGTAAAGATGGAAATGGTCAGCCACTCACAAGGTTCCCACAAAATATAATAAAAAATAAAGAGCTTATTCTACAAAGTGATTTTGTGACTATTTTGGGAGGTACGAATGACTATGGTCATGGGGGAGATATATTAGGGACAATAAACGATTGCATAAAGAATGAATATGCTGAATTAAGAGTACCGATTCTTAAATTGAATGAGGCCGGATATTATGTTAAGGATGATAGCATAGATACTAGTTACAAAGTCTTAACAGAAGAAGATATTAAAGAGGGAAGAACTCCACAAAGTCTGTATGCAGCCATAATGACTTGCGTTAATATCATACACAATTGGAACAAGGGAATAACAGTCGTTTTATGCTCTCAGCCGGAAAGATTACCTTATGGTTCTCAACCTTGTACTCCACCTCTCTTGCGAAATGGTATGAATATGAATTTGATTGCTAAAGCTATGAGGGAAATTCATGAGATGTTTGGGGTTCCTTATTACGACTTCCATTCAAACGGCTGGACTATTGATCAAGTAGAAGTATATATGAATGATGGGACACTGCATCCAAACGAAATAGGAGGAAGGAAAATAGGAAGAGGATTAGGTATGTATATAAATAGTTTGTAGAATAATTTGGGAAATTGTAATAATGGACCAACTTAAATAGTGAAACATACTTATGATACGAGAATTAATCATCAGAATAATGAATCATCTGTCCGTTGAAGTGCACCCGGATGCGGAATGGTAAAAGTGGAACAGGATATATGGAGCTTAATACAATAAACAAAACAGGAACTTGGAGCGAAACGGCAGACCGCATCAACAGCAACTTTAGTAAGATCTCCATTGAGGTTGAAGAGATAAAGCAGAACGGCGGTGGCGGCAGTGGTGGCGGAGGGGGCGATGTCACTAACGCCGACCATGCCACATCTGCATACACGCTGGATAAGAATACGCCTGTGCTTGACTGGTTCCTTTCCGCATTGAACGATGATGATGCGCAAGGGATCATTAATTACCTCAAAGGTCTTAAGATAGCAGGAAATCTGATAAACCGCATCGTAAAGCAGGGTGACAAGGATGTTACCTACACCGATGAAGACGTGATGAGCGCATTACGTGTAATGACTGAGATAGAGAACAGTGCGGAGAAACTGAAAGAGATATTCTTGCGGAAGGACGTGGCGGATTCCACTAAGTTCCTTCTCAGCATGTTTGCCGGTGCTGTTTTCGGGAAGAATGGTTTTGCAAGCGGTTTGACCGGATTCGGAGCCAAGATATTCGATACAGGGCATGGAGAGTTTGAGAGCATGTTTATCCGCCGGTTCCTTGAAGTCCCCGAATTAAGATACAATCGTGTGATGGTCACGCTGGGAGACAAGTGGCGTGCGCCCGGAGCTGGTATTATAGAAACAGTAGATACAGGAACCAAAACATGTACGCTTAAGCTGGAAGATGGTGAGATTGGTGCTGTCGCAGTAGGTGATATCTGTATGGGTATCTATCATAATATCACCGGGAATGCTACGGAGGATTATGACGATGGAAAGGGCAACAGACGTTTTGCCGGATTCTGTACGGTCTATTTCACAATCACGGAAGTCACAGGTGAAAGAAACGAAACATTCAAATACCAGTTGCGTCCTACATCTTCATCGTGGTCTTCTTCTTTCGATCCATTTGAAATGATGAATTTTGTAGCATATGGTAACTTCACCGACACGGACCGTCAGACCTCAGTCTACGAAACAAGGACTTACACCCGTATGTTGTGGAAGCAGAATACATGGGAGATCTCCGCTGCCAATGTTGCCCTGCAATATGGAGACCTTTCCAATCTGAATATATTCGGGTTAAACATGGATGGTTACTCCATGTATCTGAATAATATATATATGACAGGTATTATCAAGCAGATAAAGCCGGACGGAACACCTGTACAGACTTTGAATTTCCGTGAGGAAGGCTATATACCTAGCGTACATTACGATTACTACGACAGCTTGTCTTATAACGGAAGCATGTGGGCGTGTATCAATGAGGATGGTTCGTCTGCTGCACCGGGATCTAACGGCGATTGGCTGGAGATTGCATCTAAAGGTGATACGGGAACACCGGGGGCACCGGGAAAGGACGGTATGAGCGTGACCAATAGCGGTCCGTGGTATTCCGGCTTGGTTGTTCCCAAAATGAGTATCGTTACAATGGGAGGAAGTTCGTTTCTTTCTAAAGTATCCACTACCAATCCTCCCTTGTGGTGCTGGACGGACAATGCCGGCAATCGGT
>ERZ791889.599-NODE-599-length-14017-cov-2.981450_pt1 | contig 14017 bp, 10 predicted proteins | sample MGYA00510156_ERZ791889 | MGnify/ENA primary metagenome ERZ791889 (study PRJEB30046, sample SAMN00792108) | human gut metagenome | study: EMG produced TPA metagenomics assembly of the A metagenome-wide association study of gut microbiota in type 2...
TGCATGGTTCATGTGAATCCGGTGAATGAGTAAATAAAAAGCGAGACTGTCCGAAGTATAATCTGGGCAGTCTTTTTTTATTGAGTGATCATCTATGTGTTAAAGTTAAGCGAAACTTTTATATTCTGTTCCTAGTACTGCATCCGGTTATAGTTTAGAAACTAACCGGATACAGTACTAGAGTGTGTCTGAAAAATCATTCCCGCAATCTGCACGCCCCACTTTGCGGGATATTTCACCCGAATTCAGTTGCCGTAGGTTAGGACAGAATGGTAAGGTTAAGACTCTTCCGGTTGCTGTACAGGCGTTTGTTGGTTCTTATGTTAAGCAGTGGGATCTGATCCTTACTGCAGCACTCCTGGCAATGATTCCAATGATCATCGTATTCCTGCTTGCTCAGAAGCAGATTATGAATGGTATGGTTGAGGGTGCTATTAAATAGGCTTGCAAATACTTTTTTGAAAAGCTGTCGTTTTCCTAATTATTGGGGAACGGCAGTTTTTTGAGTTACAGGAAATTACTCCGTAATGTCCCGATAATTTATAGAAATTCCATAAAATAATGTGATTAAGACAGTTGAAAGGTGGATATCTTCTGCATATAGTGCTGGATATAATCTGACACTTATGATAAAATTATAATAAAAATACTCCAGACAACAGGAAATTTTAATATATGAAAGTAAAGAATAAAGACAGAATAAAAAGACAGAATAAAAAGACAATTCGGTCTGAAATGGTGAATATGCTTGTGTGGACCAGTATTATGACAATGCTTCTGGTTGGTGGAGGATTATCCGTTATCATATTCCAGTGGTCTTCAATTGCATTGCGCGAAGATATGGATTTCTATATGGAAAGTGTGGAAAAGCAGTTTACAAATCATCTGCTGTTCTGGGAAAAATCAGTGATATATCTGAGTGAAAATGAAAATATGAATTATTTTTTCCGTACCGGTTCGACAGAGGGAATTGAGAAAGTAATGAAACAGGGAATCAACCTTTTTTCCAATCAGAATATGGTGTCGGATACATTTCCGATTGTAAGTGACTATTATGTATTTTCTAAAAATATGGAGTATAAAGGGATTCATTTTTATCCGGAGACACAATCGGCAGATAATATAAAGAATACACGTATAATTGATGGAATTAAAAGATACAGAGACCAGGACAAAATGTTCTATTACAGAAAAAACGGTCAGGAAATAGAGTGCTATTTTTCTGTTTATGATGATGACATGGAACGTATGGGATATTGTGTTGCAATATTTGATATGGAAAATATCAACAAGATCTTTTCCAAACTGGAAAAATATCAGACATATTACTGGTCAATACAGACGAATGATGGGACTGAAATAGGGGGAACAGGATTAAATGGAATTTTAAAAGATGAGCTGATTAATCTGGACGGAGAAATAAAAAAAGATCATAAAAAATACCTGTATAAAAAAAATCAGGACAGTTTTGGTTTATCTACTTACATAATAATACCAAAAAGTAAATTATATCTGGATATTAGACCGGGATTTCAGCTGGCCTGGGCAATTGCTGTATCTATGTTTATTGCAGTAGTAGTTTCAGCATTGTATTATTCAAGGAGGGTTACTTATCCGTTACAGAGAATTGTAAAAAAAATTGAACAGGTTGGAACGGGAGACTTTGAAACAAAGCTGGAGAATTACAATATTTTAGAGTTTCAGCAGATCAGCGACTCTTTTAATGAAATGACAGTGAGAATTGAAACTCTGATCAAAGAAGTATACGAAACACAATTACTTGTGAAAGAAGCGCGGCTTCAGTATCTGCAAGCTCAGATAAATCCACATTTTATGTTTAATGTACTGACAATGATTGCTATTAAGGTAAAAAAACACCGCGATGAAGAATTATATCAGACGGTAACATCTTTTGCAGGATTAATGAGAGGAAAATTATTCAGAAGAAATGAGGTTGAGATAAAGTTAAAAGAAGAAATGGAAATAGCCGGATTTTACTTATACCTTCAGAGTGAAAGATTTAAGGATATCATCACCTATAATATTGAATGGGAGTCTGATGAGATAAAGGAATGTTATGTCCCCAGACTCTGTATAGAACCGATAGTAGAGAATGCGGTCATCCATGGACTGGAGCCAAAGGGAACAGAAGGCAGAATCAGGGTAGCAATCAGAGAAGCTTCTGAAGATTCTATAAATATTGTTGTAGAAGACGATGGCGTAGGATTTAATGTGAATGAAATGGATGACAGGAAAGATAATAAGAATCCTCGAGTAGGTGTCATGAACATTCAGAGACTGATACGTAATCTTTATGGTGATAAATATGGCGTATTATTCCAGAGCGAGATTGGAAAAGGAACAATAGTTACGGTCTGTCTTCCTATGAGAAAGGATAGAACAGTTTAACCGAATCAGGTATCCCCTGTTTCAATTGCGGATATATGCTTGAATAGGAATTTAGCGGGAAGGGAATTAATATGTGGAAGGTTATAGTAGCAGATGATGAACCATTTATAAGAGAAGCATTAAAAGAAATGATTCCGTGGGATGAACTGGGATATCATCTTGCAGAAGCATTAAAAAATGGGAAAGAAGTAGTAAATGCTGTAGAAAAATACAAACCGGATATCGTAATACTGGATATACAAATGCCACTTATGACAGGGATGGAGGCTGCGCAGTGGATACATGAGAATTATCCGGATATAGTAGTTGTGCTGCTTACGGCATATGAAGATTTTAAATATGCTCAACAGGCGATTGTATTTCAGGTGAAAAGATATGTGATAAAGAGTAATTTGTTTGAAGATCTTCCTAAAGCATTGGAAGAAATTTCTGAAGAATTGAAGAAAGATAATCGTTCAGAGAAGAACAGAACAGAAGTATACGCAGGACAGAAAAACAAACTGAATGATAATAAATTGAATAAAATTGTCTGTAATATTATAAGTTGTATGCAGAGTGGGGATGAGAATGTATGCATGGAAGAAATGCAGAAATTACGTTCGGCTATCAGAGATTACTCAGACTCTTATATACGAAGTGCCGCTATTCTGTTTATTTCCGAGTGTCACAGATTGTATATTGAATATGGAGATGATGAAGTAACCGGATTCGATATGGAACAGGAAGATGCTATCAATCTGATTCTTGAAACAAAACGGATTATTGAGATTGAAGATTGTCTGGAAAGTATGATGCTATCATTTGTCAGAAAGAAAAATAAAAAAATTCAGACTGCGGATGAACTGATTGATTCCATTAACAAATTTATAGAGAAAAATTATACGAAGAAAATAAGCCTGGATCTTATTGCGGATGCGGTACATGCAAACAGATGTTACATCAGCAGAATATATAAGGAACGGACAGGCGAGAAACTGTTCGAAACGATTAATCGGAAAAAAATTGAAATTGCCAGGAAATATATTGAAGACGGAAAGATGAGAGTTTATGAAATAGCAGACAGTATAGGATGGGAAGATACGGCATATTTTTCACGTGTTTTTAAAAAATATACAGGATATTCCCCGAAGGAGTATGAGAAACTTTACCGGAGGTAAATCGTTATGAAAAAATGTCTGATACTTCTTCTGATGTTGCTGATGTGTTTATCAGGATGTGGAACATTGTCACAGTCAGATGAAATCAGTATTGTTCTTTTACATGGCTGGGGAACAATGGAAGAAGATAATCAGGCCATGAGGGAAATATATAGTGAATTCGAAAAAGATAATCCGGACATTTCTCTGAAACTGATATCCATGCCTTCGCCGGAAAATGTAACATCAAAAGTAAAAGAAATGATTTCTGTAGGAAAATTGCCAAATCTCATTTATATCGGCGAAACAGGAAACGATACATTATATTCTTTTATGGTTACTCAGGGATATGTGATTGATATTATGCCTTATATAGAAAAGGATAAAGAATTTCAGAGTATGATTGCTCCGGAAACTCTGATGAAATGGAAAACTGCAGATGGAAAACTCTATACGGTTACAGATGTTCTGAATACAGGTGGTTACTGGTATAATAAACAGATATTTGAAAATGCAAAGATACAGAAAACGCCGGAAAACTGGAAAGAATTTCTGGAATGTTGTAAGAAGATAAAACAATGGGCAGAGCAGGAGAAACTGGATACGGTTTCCATGCATCTGGATTATAACACAATTGAATGTATGATGCAGTCATATATTGGAGATACTGATTCTGATGAGAAAAGTATCTCGGAGGCGTTGAAATTATTAAATGAAATTAAAGATTATGCTGATGTGGAAAAAAATTATACATACAGGGATAGATTAAGAAGTTTTAATGTAGGGCATTCGGCAATTTATGCCGGTGGTATAGCCAGTGAACAGAAGATAAATCCTAAATTAAAAATGGAATATGCAATGTTTCCGGACAAAAATAATAAAGATGTGGCGATGGTATCTGCGTATCCCGGATATTTCATTGGAAGTTCCAGTGATACAAAACAAAAAGAAGCTTGTATACGTTTTCTGAAATATATGCTCAGTGAAAAGGTGCAGACGAAAATATGGAAAAAAACTGGTCAGATACCTTCGAATCCGAACGTAAATATAGCTGATCTTTCGGGACAAAACGATATTATATATGAAGCATATGCTAAATTGAAGAAAGCGGATATTATCAGGGAACTTCCTGGAAATGACTGGGATTTTGAACAAAGAGAAGATTTTGAAGCCAATATTTTCAGATATCTGTCAGGAGATATTTCAGAAGATGAGATTGTGGACTCATTAAAAAGTAAATAAATCAAAAGAAAAAAGTAAATATTGTGCAAGAAAAAAAGTGGTGGAAGATGGATTCTTGAGATAGATGCATCTTTCGCCTTTTTTATAAGAAAAAGGAAATAATGTACAGATTAATGGCAATGAAGTGAATGGAGATTTGTCTGAAATTCGATTATGATAAATCTACCAAATAAAGGAGGGTGACAAAATGAAGTTGAAAAAAGCGGGAGCATTGGGGCTGAGCTGTGTGATAGCACTTGGGAGCATGGCCGGATGTGGATCATCTAAAGAGAAAGAAAAAACAGACGGAAAAGAAGAAATTTCGGGAGAGATACGATATGCATTCTGGGATACAGCTCAGCAACCATACTTTGAAAAATGCATAGAGAAGTTTAATGAGCAGTATCCGGATGTGAAAGTTACGTTGGAACCGAGTTCATGGGATGAATACTGGACAAAACTTGAGGCAGGAGCAACTGGCGGAAGTATTGCAGATGTATTTTGGATGAACGGTCCAAATATCATGAAATATGCGGACGGAGATGTTCTGATGGATATCAGTGACCGTATTAAAGAAGATAATGTTGATACAGGAAAGTATCCGGAGGCATTGGTTGAACTTTATAATGTTGATGGAAAACAGTATGCAATTCCGAAAGATTTTGACACAATCGGTGTATGGTACAATAAGAAGATTTTTGATGAAGCAGGAGTTCCATATCCAACAGATGACTGGACATGGGATGATATGGCAGACATTGCAAAACAGTTAACCAGGAGTGATGGAAGTGTATACGGAATTTCTGCCGGATATGATACACAGATAGGTATTTATAACACCATTTTTGCCAATGGAGGAACTATTGTATCTGAGGATAAGAAAACGTCCGGTTATGATACAGAAGCAACTCAGGCAGGTGTACAGTGTTGGGTAGATATGATGAAAGATGGAGTAAGCCCATCAGAGGCATCTATAGAAGAGACTCAGGGAAATGTACAGTTCTTATCCGGAAGACTTGGAATGTACTGGTGCGGATCATGGTTTCTGAGTCAGGTTCTTGATTCAGATATTAAAGACGATATTGATGTTGCCCCTGTTCCATCTATTAATGGAAAACAGGCCACAGTAATTCATGGTCTTGGAAATTGTATTTATAAAGATACGAAAAATCCGGAAGCAGCATGGAAATGGGTTGAGTTTTTATCAGGTGAAGAGGCAAATAAACTTTCTGCTGAAATGGGAGCTGCAATTCCAGCCTATGAAGGAACTGCTGATATTTGGGTAGATAAGAATAAAGCCTATAATCTTTCTACATTTGTTACAGCATCAAAGGAATATTCCTATCCATATCCTGTATCCAAAAATACAGCAGAGTGGGAACAATATCAGGCAGAAGAACTTAAGAAAGCATATAATTTTCAGGTAGATGTAAAAGATGCCTGTGATACTCTTGCAGAAAAGATGAACGAAGTTTTAGCCAGTGAATAAGGATTGGATAAAATGGAAAGGCATTTGCGTTGTCAGCAAGTGCCTTTCTTAATAAAATGCGAAAGGGGAAGTGGTATATGAAGGCAATCAGTAAACGGAAAAAAATGGACTATATATCCGGCTATACCATGATTTTACCATTGGTTTTAGGCCTTGGAGTGTTCTATTTTTACCCTATTTTTAAAGTGTTTTATGACAGTTTTCATGAGGTTGGTGCTTTTAATAAAACTAAATGGGTCGGATTGGAAAATTACATACAAATGTTTCACGATTCAACAATGTGGCATGCACTATTTAATACCATGAGATATGTTCTTGTGATTGTGCCATCAGTAATTATTTTGTCTTTACTTCTGGCCGTATTTTTAAATATGAAGATTAAAGGCAAATCTTTTTTCAGAGTAGTGTATTTCATACCTGCGATTACAATGAGTGCTGCAGTTGCTATGATTTGGAGATGGATGTTTAATAGTGATTATGGTATTATCAATTACATTTTAAATATATTTGGAATGGGTTCGGTTCAGTTCTTAAGTAATCCCCAATTAGCCTGGATTGCAATCTGCATTGTAAGTGTATGGAGCAGTGTTGGTTATAATATGATTATTCTGCTGGCTGGAATTCAGGGAATATCCAGAAGTTATTATGAAGCTGCATCAATGGATGGTGCCAGTGGAATCAGACAGTTCTTTAGTATTACATTACCATTAATAACACCTACATTGTTTTTTGTGTTAGTAACCACATTGATCTCAACTTTCCAGACATTTGATACCATTTATATGATGATACAGAAAACAGGTCTTGCAATGGAAGCGTCACAAAGTATGGTAGTTTATTTTTATAAGAATGCATTTGAGTTCTCAAAGAAGGGATATGCATCAGCACTTGCAGTATTTCTGTTTTTAATCATTATGCTCATTACTGCATTACAGATGAAACTTCAGAAAAAATGGGTTAATTACGAATAGGAGGAACTCTTATGAAGTCGAAAAAAGTAAACTGGGGTCATGTAATTGTATTTATAATTCTGATTCTTTGTATGATAGTAACGCTACTGCCATTTGTATGGATGATCCTTACATCATTAAAGACACAGGCAGAGTCAATTTGTATTCCGTTAAAGATATTTCCGGAAAAACCGTTATTCTCAAATTATGCGGCAGTGTTTACAAAGATTCCATTTGCAAAAATGTATTTAAATACAGCTGTTACGGCCACTGTCATCGTAGTAGTACAGTTAATCCTCTGCTCTATGGCAGCATATGCATTTGGAAGAATCAAATTTCCGGGAAGAAATATTATTTTTGGAACATTGCTTGCTGTACTGATGGTTCCATCATCTTTTTTTATCCTGCCACAGTATCTGATGATACAGAAAATGGGATTGTTAAACACAATACCGGCGTTATTTATACCGGGATTGTTCAGTGCTTTTGGAACATTTCTGATGAGACAGTTTTTTATGGCACTTCCGAACGAACTGGAAGATGCGGCGAGAATTGACGGTTGCAATCATTTTATGATTTTTTCAAGAATTATGTTTCCTCTTGTAAAGCCAGGTTTGGTAGCTCTTGCTATTCTTACTTTAAGAAGTGCCTGGAATGATTTGATGTGGCCGATGATTGTTAACACATCACCGGAAAAAATGACCCTTTCAGCCGGATTATCCTATCTTCAGGGACAGTATGCAACAGATTATCCGGTTATGATGGCAGGTGCGGTTCTTGCAGTCCTTCCATTACTTATATTATTTGCTCTTTTCCAGAAGCAGTTTATTGAAGGAATCGCTTTACAGGGAATAAAAGGATAAGACATAAAAACATTTGATATTTGGAGGAAAAATATTATGGGAAATAAAGTCAGAATAGGAATGATTGGTCTTGGAGCCAGAGGGAAAGGACTTCTGGAAACTGCATATTTAGAGCATCCGGATGCAGAGTTTGTTGTAGTATGCGATAAATATGAAGACCGATGTCAGGAAGCTGCGAAAGTGATTGAAAAGAGTGGAAGAAACACTCCTAAAATGGTGACAGATTATAAAGAAGTACTGCAGATGCCGGATGTAGATGCAGTTATCATCTGTGCATCCTGGGATATGCATGTAGAGATGTGTATTGAAGCAATGAAAGCAGGAAAATATGTGGGATGTGAAGTAGGTGGAGCATATTCATTGCGTGAATGCTGGAAATTAATTGAAACATATGAAGAAACAAAAGTGCCTGTTATGTTTCTGGAAAACTGTCTGTATGGCAGAGACGAAATGATGGTATTAAACATGGCAGAACAGGGAGTGCTTGGCGAAATTGTTCATTGTGAAGGGGGTTATCGTCATGACCTGAGAGAAGAAGTTGCATTTGGAAAGGAAAACAGACATTATCGCCTTTCTAATTACATTCATCGCAATACAGAAAATTATCCGACACATGAATTAGGTCCTATTGCAAAAATACTTCATATTAACAGAGGCAACAGACTCCTTTCTTTAACTTCTGTTTCCTCAAAGGCAGCCGGTTTAAAGGAATATATCAAAGAGAAGAAGGCAGATGATGAGGTATTATCAAATACAACATTTAATCAGGGAGATATTGTTAATACAATTATTAAATGCAGTAATGGGGAAACAATTTTATTGACTCTGGATACCACATTGCCAAGATATTATTCCAGAGGATTTACAGTTCAGGGAACAAAAGGAATGTATACGGAAGATAACCGTTCTATTTTCCTTGATGGAGAGAAATCAGCAGAAGATCATTTTGAGTGGAAAAAACATTGGGGAAATGTCGAGGAATACAGAGATAAATATGAACATCCTGTATGGAAAAAATATCTGGATGCCGGAGTAAAAAAAGGACATGATGGAATGGATTTTCTTGTATTTTCAGATTTTATCAAATGTGTTCAGGAAAATTCAGAAGCTGTAATAGATGTTTATGATATGGCAACATGGATGAGTATATCTGTACTTGCAGAAGAATCTATTTCTATGGGAGGACAGCCAATTGCTATACCTGATTTTACCAGTGGGAAATGGATGAATCGAAAATAGTATAAAATAAAGGAAGAGACAGAATATATGCAATGGGAATTAAACTACAGGGAACCGGCAAAAGAGTGGATTGAATCGCTTCCTCTGGGAAATGGTGAGATTGGAGCCATGGTTTCGGGAGGCACCAGACAGGAGACAATAGAGTTAAATCTGGATACTTTGTGGTCTGGCAGTCAGAAGCAGTCAGAACCGTATCCTGATCTTCCTGACTGGAATCATATCAGAAAACTGGTATTTGAAAGCAGATACAATGAGGCGGAAGAGTATGCAAAATCCCATATTCTAAGAGACTGGACAGCAGCATATCTTCCTGTGGGAACTGTTGATGTACAGATGCTGACAGAAAATGGAAACAATGAGATAACGGAGTATAAACGGGAACTGTCACTAAATGATGCTTTACATACAGTACACTGGATTGAGGGCGGGGTAACTTACCAGAAAGAAACATTTGTTAGTATGTCTGATAATGTTCTGGTGATGAAAATATCAACAGACAGTGATTCAGAAGTAAAAGTACATGTTTCATTAAGAAGCCAGATGCCCTGCGTCTGGAGAAAAAGTGAAAATATGCTGGTATTCGAGGCAAATGCTCCGGTTTATGCAGCTCCCAATTATTATCAATGCGAAGAACCAATCCGGTATAAAGAAAACTCAGGGATTAAATTTGGAATTATGCTGAAACCAGTTCTGAAATCAGGTACTATAGAAAAAAATGAAAATGGTCTGACCATTAGAACCGGTGATGATTTTTATATTATTCTGACCGGAAAGACAGATTTTGATGGTTGCGATAATATTATAGAATTTATGAGCGATATATTGAAGTGTGCTGAGTATAAGGGGTATAAGCAATTAAAACAGAACCACCTGGAAACATACCATTCGTTTTTTGACAGATTAGATCTTCACATGGGGGAAACTGATGATTATTTTGAGAAGACAGACACAATTCAACAAATGAAAGCCTTTGAAAAGGGTGAAAATACTTCGGAGTTTGCCACTTTATTATTTCATTATGCCCGATATCTCATGATCTGTTCTTCGAAACCGGGGACACAGGCTGCAAACTTACAGGGAATCTGGAATAATCAGATGAGAGCGCCCTGGAGCTCAAATTACACAGTCAATATCAATACAGAAATGAATTACTGGATGGCTGAAAGTTGTAATCTTGGTGACTGCCATACTGCGCTTTTTGAACTGATTGACAGAACCGTTAAAAAGGGAAAAATTACAGCGCAAAAACTATATGGTCTTGAGGGCTGGGTTAGTCATCACAATATAGATATATGGGGGAATTCTGATCCGGTTGGGAAATATGCACAGGATGGCAGTCCGTGCCAGTATGCTTTGTGGCCAATGAGTTCAGCGTGGCTTTGCAGGCATATGTGGGAACATTATTGCTATACGTTAGATGGGGATTTTCTGAAAGACAGGGCATACCCGGTAATACGGGAAGCCGTTCGTTTTTATCTTGGATATTTAACGGAATATGATGGTTATCTTGTCACTTGTCCGTCCACTTCTCCTGAGAATTGCTTTTTAGATAGGAAAGGAGAAAAACACAGCGTAACTTTTGCTTCCACTATGGATATTTCCATATTAAAGGAATTGTTTGCGACGTACCTTCAGATATGTAAAATTCTTAAAGTTGATGTGTTGGAGAAAGAAACTGAGTTTGCATTGAAGAAGCTGCCGCCTTTTAAAATCGGTCATGATGGACAGCTTCAGGAATGGTACAGAGATTACAGGGAAACAGATATTCATCATAGACATGTATCTCATTTGTACGGTTTATATCCTGGAAATGTTATAAAGGAGACAGACCAGGAGTTGAAAAAAGCGTGTGAAATATCCTTAAACCGCAGAGGAAGTCAGGGAACCGGATGGTGTATGGTTTGGAAAGCAAGTCTTTGGGCCAGACTTAAAAATGGAGAGAAAGCATTTGAACTTTTAAAAAATCAGGTCAATCTTACTCATACAACAGAAGTGGATATGTCCGGCGGAGGAATTTATCCTAATTTGTTCTGTGCACATCCTCCGTTTCAGATTGACGGGAATTTTGGGTTTGCAGCAGCTATATCTGAAATGCTTTTACAGAGTCAGAACAATGACATCGAATTATTACCTGCAATACCGGAACAATGGAAAAGAGGACAGATTAAAGGGATTAAGGCAAGAGGAGGATACACGGTTGATTTTAGCTGGAAAAATGGAAAAGTGTACTATATTAAAATCAGTGCATTAAAAGAAGGAAATGTAATCGTCAGATACAACGGCCAGATCAGCAGATTCTTTTTTAAAGAAGGACAGAACAAGGTATGTTTACAGAAAACGGGTAGAAAATAATGCAGGACATCAGTGGGAAGAGAAAGGAATGACAGATTTATGAAGAGACCAGTTTTAGTGATTATGGCAGCAGGAATGGGAAGTCGATATGGGGGGTTAAAACAGATTGATCCTATAGATAGGGAAGGGCACATCATTATAGATTTTTCTATCTATGACGCGAGAAGAGCAGGATTTGAAAAGGTTGTATTCATTATAAAAAAAGACAATGAAGAAGAATTTAAAGAAGTGATCGGAAACAGAATAAGCAAATTTATGGATGTTGCCTATGCATTTCAGGAACTTTCGAACATTCCTGAAAATTATCAGGTTCCAGATGGGAGAAAAAAACCGTGGGGAACTGCTCATGCAGTGCTTAGCGCGGCTGATAAAATAGATGGTCCGTTTGCAGTAATTAACGCAGATGATTATTATGGATATCATGCGTTTTCTGTTATTTATAATTTTCTTACAACACATGAAGATACAGAAAAATATTCATATACAATGGTGGGATATCGTCTGAAAAATACGGTGACAGATAATGGGGATGTTTCCAGAGGAATCTGTACGGTTACTCAGGAAGGAAAACTGGTACAAATTGTGGAAAGAACACAGATTGAAAAGCGGAAAACCGGAATTGTCTTTACAGAGGATAAGGGCCAGACATGGGAAGAATTGGATGGAGAGACACTGGTGTCTATGAACATGTGGGGCTTTACAGAAAGTATTTTACAGGAAATAAAAAAAGGATTTCCTGCTTTTCTGGAAAAAGGTCTTCAAGAAAATCCTATGAAATGTGAATATTTTCTTCCATCAGTTGTAAGTGAACTGATCGAATCTGAAAAGGCCATAGTTACAGTACTGGAATCAGAAGATAAATGGTATGGCGTGACTTACAGAGAAGATAAACCACTGGTAATGAATGCAATTGAGAAATTGAAAGATGAAGGTATATATCCTCAGCACTTATGGAAGGACTAAAAATGAATAAAATTTCCAAAGAAGAGTTAGAAGAAGTTATTAATGAATTTCAATATGAAGGAAAATTGGTCTTTATAAAACCATATGGGAGTGGCCATATTAATGACACATTTTTACTGAAATATGAAATCGGATACATGGGTTCATTAAATGTGATTTTACAGAGGATGAACAGGGAAATTTTTGAAAAACCTGTTGAACTAATGGAAAATGTCATAGGAGTTACAGAACATTTAAAGAAAAAAATTGTGGAAATGGGCGGGGATCCTGAAAGGGAAACGTTAAATCTTATTCCTGCTAAAAACGGAAAAAAATACGTGATAGATTCCCAGGGCGAATACTGGCGATCATACATTTATATTACAGATGCTACCAGCTATGACAAGGTGGAAAAACCTGAAGACTTTTATGAAAGTGCTGTAGCGTTTGGAAAGTTTCAGGGGTTACTATCAGACTATCCGGCAGAATCTCTGCATGACACCATCAGAGGATTTCATGATACAAAAGCCAGATTTCTTGCATTTCAAAATGCAGTAGAAAAAGATATCTGTGGACGAAAAGCAAGTGTAAAAAAGGAAATTGAGTTTGTCTTGGAACATGAAAAGTTGACAACAGTTTTTGACACTTTGATTCGAAAAGGTGAAATTCCGCTTCGTGTAACACACAATGATACAAAGTTAAATAATGTTATGATTGACGATAAGACAGGAAAAGGAATCTGTGTAATTGATCTTGATACGATTATGCAAGGACTGGCTATGAACGATTTTGGAGATTCTATTCGTTTTGGAGCCAGTACAGCAGCAGAAGATGAGATTGATTTGACCAAAGTATCCTGTGATATGAATTTATATGAAATCTATTTAAGAGGATTTCTGAAAGGATGTAACGGAAAACTCACTTCAAAAGAAATGGAGTTGCTCCCGTTTGGAGCGAAAGTGATGACTTTTGAATGTGGTATGCGCTTTCTTACTGATTATCTTGAAGGAGATCATTATTTTAAGATTCACAGGGAAAACCATAATCTGGATCGATGTCGTACACAGTTTAAGCTTGTTGAGGATATGGAAAATAAATGGGAGATAATGCAGAAAATTACAGAAAAATATAGGCGGATGTATAAGCAGGAAAAATCAGATTACTTCGGATATTGACAAGAGAGCTGTAGAAAGAGCCAGAGAATATGAAGAAGAAACTCAATTTGCGCTGTATTAAGAGGAATGTGAACGGCAGATATTGCATATTAATGATAAAAAAAATCAATAACATTTGGCTTGACTAACCGATATACTATAGTGTATTTTCAGTGAAAGTCAAATAGAAACAGTCTTATAAAACTATTATAATATGACTTGTTGTTTGATTCACATCATGCTATTTGTGAATTGATATATG
>ERZ791889.614-NODE-614-length-13580-cov-2.340185_pt1 | contig 13580 bp, 20 predicted proteins | sample MGYA00510156_ERZ791889 | MGnify/ENA primary metagenome ERZ791889 (study PRJEB30046, sample SAMN00792108) | human gut metagenome | study: EMG produced TPA metagenomics assembly of the A metagenome-wide association study of gut microbiota in type 2...
ACCATTGCAGCTAATTCCTTTTTAGTTGCTTCACTAAAGTCATCTCTCATTTTATTCTCCATCACATTTTATCAATATTTATATAGTTAAACATTTCTAATTATTCTACCATACCATTTCAATCTTTTCCATAAAAAAGCACCCAAGTTGTATAAACCTTGGATGCTATCGTTTCCTATTATAATATTTTACTCTCAAACTACCTTGAACATATTCTGTTTCAAAGGCTTATCGTCTTTATCCGAAATTCCCATTTTTTTCTTGCATTTTGCAATTCCTTCTCTGCATCATCCAATCCCATATGGGTATACACATTCAGAGTAAAGCTAACTATCCAAAGTCCCTTATAAGAAGTGTCTTTTTTCAACTTTACTTTATAATTGCTGATATACATTTCTGCTCTTTTAATTCCAATACCTCACCGCGATCTTTGGCAGCTTCGAATAAACGGTCAGACGCTTTACCCACTTGGGAGAGACCGAAATTTCTGCCACTCCGGTCCTTATCACATCTCTCTGTGTGGTTCCGGCCTCTGTTTCTCCGCTGGAATCCGCTTCCACATCGGAAAGAGTGATTTCATAGGAATCTGGAAAAGGAAGCAGCTCCTCATTAAAAATCAGATACTGTATAAATGCCATTCTATCTTCCTCCACTTCTTAGATTTGCCCGCTGCTGTGCCGAAATGATCACTTCATCCAGCAGGGTACCTCCCAGATAAACCGGAATCACAAGATCACCGCTGTCTCCCTTTACGTTCTGCATTGCAGAAGTAATCGCAGCAATCAGCTCGGAGCTTCCCTCCGCATTCGCTGTTCCTGTATAGCCTTCATTCATCTGCTCTACGCTGACATTTGGATTCAGCACCATATCGGAAGCTACACCATCCATAGCCCTTGCTACCATACCTTTACTTTTTTCAATTCCTGCAGCCAGCCCTTTCATAAAGTCCGGCATCCAGCTCTCATAATAGGTCAGAGGACCTTCATCCGGAACTGAGAAATGAATCACTCTGCGGATAGTATTTGCCACGTTGCAGACCGCATTGCTGACTGCACTGATACAGCTCTGGATACCCCTGACAATTCCCATAATTAGATCTCGGCCCCAGGTATAGGCTTGTCCTGCTAATCCGGTAATAAATCCCTTCACATTAGAAAATCCAGTCCGAACTGCACCCAAAACATTCCCCATCGCACTGCGTACCGCAGAAACAATCCGATTAAATACGGAAGAAACGGCATTCCTGATTGCGTTTAATACAGAAGTCACCGTACTTTTAATGGTGTTCCAGATCGTGGTGATCACTGTGCGAATGGTATTCATAATTGTTTGGATGGAACTTTTGACCGCATTGAAATTTCCGGTGATGATTCCTTTGATTGCTAATAGGACTGCCTATATCACTGTTTTAATGGCATTCCATACCGAAGACACCACTGTCTTGATCGCATTCAGGATTGTGGTTACTACCGTCTTAATCAGATTCCCGCCAATCGTAATAACCGTTCGAATAATCGTCATTGCTGTCTGGATCATGGTCTGCATAACTGTAAAGCAGGTCGACACCAGAGTCTGAAGAATCCCAAGTACAGTTGTAAAAATCAGTTTAATGGCCTCCCATGCAGTCTGAAAAAAGTTCTGTAACTCTGTCCAGACCGTTATCGCGATCTGCTTTACTCCTTCCCATAGACTGATCCAAAACTGTCTAAACCCCTCACAGTGAGTCCAAAGATACGCAAAAGCAGCCACAAGTGCTGCGTAACCGGAAGCAGCTTTTCTCCTGCAGAAGAAATGTTATTTCCAACAGTCTTTAGCTTTTCTCCGGTAGCAGCAATCTTCTGGACAGCAGTTGCAGACTGATTGGCCTGTTCCTCCAGTCTCTTTAAGTCCTGCTCGGTCTCAATAATCTCTCTTTGAAGCGCATCATACTGTGACTGCGAAATCTCTCCATTTGCAAGGGCTGTATTTGCCTGTTCTGCGGCTGCCTTTAAAGTAGTAAGTTTCTCTTTCGTTCCCTCTACTGCTTCTCCAAGGAGCTTGTGTTTTTGTGCCAAAAGCTCTGTATTTCCCGGATCTAGCTTTAAAAGTTTGTCCACATCCTTCAGCTGCTGCTGTGTAGACTTAATCTGTCCATTCACACCCTTCAGGGCATTTTGTAATTTAGTTGTATCTCCGCCAATCTCTACAGTAATACCCTGAATACGACCTGCCATACACTCTCACCTCCTTAAAAACGGATACAAAAAAGGAGCCTCTTGAGCTCCAAACAAATGAAAAACACCTGCCATTTCTGACAGATGTTCTATGTAACATTATAAAATTTTCAAACTAACAAATGATCATTTACAACCGTATATATCTTAAAATACTATTTACCATATGACTTTTCACAATCAATCTCTTTTTTATTATGAATCAGATTTCTGTACTCCCACCTCAAACTCGCATTGTGAATGTCTTGCATTACACTGATATGTTATGGAATAGCCGTTACTTTCTTCAAAACTCACAGCACACATTCCTGTTTTCATCGGTACTTTTTCCCCACTTAATGAAGTAAGCACCTTCCAATCATAATATGGATTTGTATGCCAATCAATGGGAACTTTGGGATTGTGCTTATCTGTAAACATATAATCTGTTTGTATCTCATTATAATAAGATTTCACATTCGCCCAATCCGTTGCTACTTTCGCCTTGTGTATTTTCGATGTATACCATGGAGCTAAAATTGCAATCAATACACCAAGAATAGAAATCACAACTACCAATTCTACAAGTGTGAATCCATTATTATTTCTTTCCATGTTTTACGACAACCTTTCTTGAATTTTTAATCACAATAGACTTTCTATTTCGTGATATTATACGCAAAAATCCTTCATTTGTCGATACTATAACATGATAATTTTTAACTCTCTGCTAAAGTTATTCCTAAACCTCCATCTCATAAAGAACTTCATATAGTTTTTCACTGTCAATCCAAACCTCGGATTTTGCATAAAAAATGGAAGCTGCATCTAAAGCATCCTTCACTTTTTGTTCTGCTTTTAAATCTTTCTTATCTGTATACAATTCAATATTTACTCTTCCAATTTTGTGGTAAACCTTTCCATCTGCTGCAAAGTTGTTACTCCCCGGAAATAGATAGCAGATGAACGGTGGCTCTACCGCTTCTCCTTCTGCAAAGTGGTCATATGCAAAAGAAATTCCTGTTTCCCGCAACACAGCAAGAATCTTATCCATTATGCAGGCTCCTCTCAATCTCCTTTTCCAACTGTTTCACTCCTACTTCTTCTGCCGGTGCATTAGCTTCTATTTCTTTTCGAACAGTTCTTCCCACCGACTTTACAGCTTTTTTCATATCATCTGTTGCAAGGTCCGCATACTCTGTCAGCCCTTTCATCACAGCTTCCGCAAGCTGATCTATCCGCACATTTTCACTCACTACTATCTCCTCTTTTTTTGGCATCTATATTTCAAACATTTCTTTTTGTAATTCATATGATCTACACTTAAAATGTTATAAAACTCCCCCTGAAAAGAAACCCTGAATCCGGTCGAATCTATCTTTGCTGCCTTTTTACAATAGCGGATAGTAAAATCTACTTTTCCATCCTCCACCATCTGTCCGGCTGTATTCTGCTCCGATCCGTTCTCCCCACTCACAGTTGCATGGCAGGTATAGTAGTCTTTCCATTTATTTGTCCGGTTACCAATCTCATCAGACTCCACCACTGCTTCCTGAAAGGTAATCTTACATTTAAAAGTGAGACATCCATCTTAGAATCCCGGCTTTCTCTCCCCAAAAAGTAAAGCCCGTAGAGTCAGTGTAAGCGCATGGTGGTCTGCTTCTTCCCTGTGTTCATACTGATAAGCAACTGCGTACTGCACAACGATCTTGGCATTCGGACTTTGCTCAAACTCCTGCCGATCTTCCATCCGGGCGATATCCATACACAGTTTTTCCGATGCTTTCAGAAAATCGGCAAGCAGGCCATCGTCCTCCTCATGGTCTACCCGGAGATAATTTTTCATTTCTTCAAGTGTCAAAAACACTGCAATCACCCCCAAAAGAAAATCAGACCTGCGCATTTTCCCACACAAGTCTGACTCTTCTTAAAATAAATTCAATTGATATTCTAATGTATAATTGGAACTTTCATAATTTCCATCAATCTGTTTTGCTGGAATTCGGTCTGACGCATATTTCATAGCCTGACAGATCATTGCATACCTTCCATTCCGGCATGGCCCACATATCTTCTGCACATCCAGAAGTCTTTTCACTTCTGTTGCTCTAATAACCATGATATTTTCGCCATTCTGTTTTCTTTGCTTTAACAGTTTAATGATTCCTTCTCCTAAATCCTGATATTTGAATTGCATATAAAAGCCTCCCTTCCCCTACCTTCATTATACTGATTTTTTTCTGTTTGCCTAGAGTAAACAGGGTTTAGTTTTTTAGGTATAGGAAGATGGCTTAGGAGTCATGACTTATGAGAAAGGAGAACTTTCAGGTCATTCTGTTCCCTTCAGTTTCATAATCTGAACAGCTTCTGGCAGGAGCAGTTTTCCATCCACACGTTCCTTTGCTACATAACCGATCATACCATTTCCGGTAAACAGCTCATTTAACTGTTTGAAGGATCTGGAACCACGATCACCGATATTGTAGTATTTGTAGTCACCAAAAGAAATGGCATCCTTCGGAGCATACGCAGAAGTATGCACTTCATAGCCAAGCACACGATCCGGTTCCCCTACCTGATAAGACGGCTGCCAAATATAAGCACCATTGTTGTCTTTCAGTTTTCGAAGCTGTGCTAATGTTCCATCGTTCATAATAAAGGAAGCATTTTTACGATATGGACGCTTCAGACCATAAACCAGATCAAGCACATCATCCGACTTAATCCCTGCGGTCAGAGTATTCAAGAGCTGTCCACCATGCGTTGTGTCAAAAAGACTTGTTGGTTTTCCTACTCCATTTCCATTCAGAAACGCATCCTCTTCTTCATTTGCCAGCGCCTTGCCGAATTGTGTAATAATATAGCTTTCCAGATTGAACGCATTGTCATACAGCAGCAGGCTTGGAAGCAGCAATATTAATCTTATGTTCCCCGGAAGTAGTGATTACAGTAGCGAGTCCACGCATGATGTTTTCTTCTTCCAGCACATCAATTAATCTGCGATCATATTCTTCTGGAACAAGGTAACCTCCATCCGCATCTCCCCCCCTGCAGGAGATTAGAAACCTGACGGAAATTGGTACGCATTGCTGTAAGCATGGCCTGTCTGTATTCGTCAGAAGCGCGTCCTTTCTTCTGTTCCGGAGCTGAACCTGCGATATATGGTTTCCCTGTAAGTGGAGAATTAATCGGCTTAGACAGCTCTGCCTCCCTCTGCTCTACCCTCTGAGCACGAGAAATAGCATCGGTCAATCCATCAAATTCCGCTTCCATATTAGAATAGGTGATTGGAAATTTCGCATCTGTCCAAGCAGGTCTGCACGTTTCTTCATCATTTCAGTATTTTAATAATTCCTGTTCTATACTAAGGACATCTGGAAAAATCAACTTTGCTCCCTTTCTCTGCAATGCTAAAACTTTTCCTGCTTTATCCTTTAACTCCTTTTCTAATCTACCATCAACACGAACTGGTATACTGGCAACAGAGTCCAGATACTCATTTTTCATATATTTTTCTGTAATCGGGCACATATTTTGAATCAAAAATGCCTTCTCATGACCAATCACTTCTCCAAAAACAATTGTATCGCACCTATGATACTTTTGCATTTTCTTATTATAGATTCCTTTAAATTTAGAAACCTGTGATGAAAATGGTATCATCCAAAACAGCTGCGTATTACTATCCTGGAATGCATAAAAACATGGTCTATCATGTAACTGTCCATTTACCTTTTCCTTATTCTGCATCAAATAAGGATCTGAAAAATCCTTAAAGTATTGATCATCAATATAATAAAAATGCCCTATTTCCATTTCTTCTCCTATCGTCAAAAAGAGGCTCCGTCCTCTCGAACGAAACCTCAAAACATTTGAACTCGACCTTTTCTAAGTCGCATATCGAGTAGCGACAAACATTTGAACTCGACCTTATTTGAGTTGCATATCGAGTAGCAACAAACATTTGCAGTAATCTCTTACTGTACTTAAAGTATACATTCAAATGTGCCGCCTGTCAAGGTCAAATATAGTTCAAATCACAGCTTGCGGCTGCTTTAATATTATATGTCCATATCTAACTAGATATTCATTTTACACGATACTGCTAGACTATTCAACGATTGCACACTATATAACGATAGCCCTTACAATTTAACGATTACTACTACCGTTAAAATCTGCACTTCTACATCGGCTCATTTGCATTCCCTCATTCGTAGTATTACCGTAGTCCCCAAATGCTCTGACTACCGGACTATGAAATTGATCCCGATCCCGGTCTTCTGTAAATTTGCGAATACACTCTATTGTTTTTTCCTTCATGAACTTTTACCCCTTTATCATTTTTATTTTAACAGTTTCTTAAAATATTGAACCAAGGCGGCATCCGTACAATATACATAACATCCCTTCATACCTCTTGTCGTGAGTGTTTTGTATGTATTTTTTATAATTTCATCTGCAACCTGATCTGCTTTTTCTTTATCTTTCTTCTTTGGCGTTGTATTCCGTCAGCAAGGCCTTCATTTTATCGGCAACTTCTTCCGGAAGGGCGGTATCCATGCAGCGGAAGTGATTTGCTGTTTCGATCACATCATCGGCAAAAATATCAATAATATTCGACCTGAATTGTTGTGTTTTTGCCGATATAGGAAATACTGCTTCTGAATATAGATACTGTTTATTGCTCTAACCAGGCCATCTGGTCACGGGCTTTCAGATTTTCTTTTTTTGTATTTTGTCTGAAGAAGCCATTTCTGATCTATCACTTTCAGTTCTTCTCCAAAGCGAATATGAAGACTCACAGAGCAAGATCGTTGCTCTATTTTTTCTATAATTCCTTCGCCAAATTTCGGATGATCGACGCTTTCCCCTTTTTCATATTTTATAATCACATTCTGCGTTCTTCTGTATTCCTGTTCTCTTCGGTGTTGATCCCGTATGGTGACTGTTTTGTCATGAATCGGATTCATCAGAGTTTTTTCATAATTGTGATTCATCAGCGCCTCACCCGCTTTGTAATAGGGCGTTGGTGCCGCACCTACCAATGAGCAGCAGTATTTCCATGCACTTCCGTGAATTCCAGGCTGCCACTGATACTGTTTAGGAATAGGCATATTGTATCGCATATAATGTGCGTATTCGTGTTTGTAGAGATCCATTCTGTCTTCTTTGCTGAGTGGATTATTTACAGCATATCCTATAAAAAACAGAGAAAAATGAAAATGTTCTTTCTGTCCGTGTCCTTTTTGATTATAAGACCCCAAGGAGTCCGTATCAAAGCCAAAAATTATTGGCACTTTTGCTCCCTGAAGATGAAATTTCTTATCTAACTCTCTGTACAACGCACGAATCTGCGCAATAAGAATTGGTGTTTCTTTCTCAAGTATTGCACGAAGGCTTTCATAAGTATTGTAATCTGTCTGCATTATTTCACATTCCTACCCAATATTTCTATTTCTTCTTTATACTTCTTTATACTTTTTTAAGTCTTTTACAAACTCCACTGCATTTTGGATATCTTTATCATCCGGATGTCCTTTTGCAATACCTCCAACCAGTTTGAACGGCCCAAATGTATCGTATCCTTTACATCCGAATTTACCATCTACACTGGCATGTTTTTTATCCAAAATCTGCTCTATGGATTTATAATTCGCACTTCCACCATAAGTACAGATCAAGAAGACCTTTTTGTCATCTGGTAAATTCTTTTCCGCAAATTTCAATATCGACTGATGAAACTTTGAAAAATAGATTCCTGACGCAAACCCGATCATATCATAACTACTCAGATCTGCATCTGACTGTTTTACTGCATCAATCAAATCGACCTGACACTCTTCTGCTATGCTCTTTACTATTCTTTCTGTATTTCCATGATGTACCGATGCATATACGATTGCTTTTCTCATACCTATACCCTTTCTATCAGCTCAACAATAGAATTAATTATACCATCATTTGTCAGCTTGTAAATCCGTTTCATTACAAGCTATCCCCGCATGCAAAAAGCACCAGCCAACTGAATGACTGATGCTTCTAACATCAATATACTTTATTTTGTATAAACTGTATTCCCTTTTGCAATTACTTCAACAAGCTGAAGTTCCTGGTCAAGAATACAAAGATCCGCATCATAGCCTTCTTCAACCTTACCTTTTCCTTTGAGGCGAAGAATATCTGCCGGATTAGATGTAATTGTAGAAATAGCTATTTCTAAAGGAATTTCTGTTTTAAATACACATTCCTTTACTTCCTTCAGAAGGCAGCTGGACTGTCCAACACCCATTCCAAGGAATTCGCCATCACTACTGTACATCGGAAGGCTTCCCTGTCCATCAGAAGAAATTGTCATGCGGTCAGGATTTACTCCTGCATCTAACATCCGTTTGATACCATTACATACACGTACCTCATCACAGATAGTTTCCCAATAATCAATATCTTCATTTCCTGTAAAGTCTACTGCTCCGCCTTTCAGCGCATACTCAATCGCCTTGCCAAAAAGCATCTCATTTCGATTGATATGTGTTGGCAGTATTTGAGAAGCCGGTATCTCTGTCTCATCTACCACTCGTTCAATAAGATCTAAGCATCTTGGACTGTCGCCAAGATGAACATTTACAATACCAGCTTTCCCGGAAAGAACACCACCAAGTCTTGTATCCGCAACAACACGTGCAAATTCCTCAAAAGTCGGCTGTGAAGAACGATGATCAGAGATCGCGATTTCTCCGGTTCCAACGATTTCCTGAATCATCATAATATCTTTTACAATACTGTCAGTCAACGTGTGAACCGGAATCTGATAACTGCCTGTATAACAGTATGCAGACATTCCCTGCTCATTCAATCCTTTTGTCTTTGCAACCAGTGCACACATATCACGACCGATTCCATCTGTTCCAAGGCAGCCAACAACTGTTGTTACTCCAAACTTCGTAAGTCCTTCCATAGTTGCTTCCGGAGTACGATTGGCGAATCCACCTTCGCCACCGCCTCCGAGTACATGAACATGACTGTCAATGAATCCCGGAGTTAAAAGTAAACCCTCTCCATTGATCATTTCTGCCTCAGAAAGAAATCCCTCTGCAGATATAGAACCTGCATCTTTAATCTTGACAATCTTATCATTGATTGTAAGTACATCTTTTTTCCCCAGATGCTGTGGGGCATAGACATCAATATTCTGAATTAATTTCATCATAAATCACTCTCAATTATCAAATGTATGTTTTAGAATCCAATTCCAACTGCAATAAGAATTGTAATGATTGCACCAATCATTAATACGCCAAGGAATTTCCACATGAATTTAATCCAGTTAGACCACTCAATCTTTGCAATTGCAAGAGATCCGATCAGACATCCGGATGTAGGAACAATCAGGTTTGTAAATGCATCACCAAGCTGGAATGCAACTACAGCTGTCTGACGTGAAACGCCTAACAGGTCTGACAGTGGAGCCATGATCGGCATTGTGATTGCAGCCTGTCCTGTTCCGGATACAACGAAGAAGTTGAATACAGACTGGAACAGATACATAAGTACTGCTGCAACTGCTCCGGAAACTCCAGACAGTGCATTTGAAATATTATACATAATTGTATTAATAACTGTAGGTGTTGTCGGATCAGATCCACCAAGAACCTGCATGATACCCTGTGCCATAGCAACAACAAGTGCAGCACCAATCAGGTCTTTTGCTCCATCTTTAAATGATGTTGCGATATCATTCAGTTTCATATCGTTCAGTTTAAAGATAACTCCGATCACACCGGAAACAATTCCCATAATGAAGAACTGTGTAGCAATCTCTGGCATGTAGTATCCTTGAGTCATAACTCCCCAAATTACCCATACTACTGTAGCAGCCAATGTCAGAAGAACTAAAATATGTCCAAGACCAAATGAATGTCCTTCGTCAATTCCTGTTTTTTCATTCTGCTCACGGAAATATGAATCAGTCTTATATGCGATTGAAATTGTCGGAGTCTTTTTGATCTTTGACGCATAGAACATAGTCATTCCACAGCCAAGAACTGTAAATACTACCCACATTACCATACGGAATCCTGCTCCGGAGAATACATCAATACCTGCAATACCCTGTGCAATACCTACAGAGAATGGATTCATCCAGGATGAACCGAAACCAATCTGTGTTGCAACATAAGTAACAAGAACTGCGATAACTGAATCATATCCAACTGCTACAAACAACGGACAAAGAATCATAGTAAACGGAAGTGCTTCTTCTCCCATTCCAAAAACTGCTCCACCAAGAGAAAACAGTACGAAAAGTATCGGAATCAGCAGTTTTTCTGCTCCCTTTGCCTTACGGATCAATCCAATCAATCCGGATTCAATCGCACCTGTACGGATCATGATACCGAATGCACCACCTACTACCATAAGGAATGCGATAATCTCGATTGCAGAACTACTTACGATTCCGTTATACATATAGTTGAAGAATCCTGTTCCACCATCTCCACTAAAGAGTGCTACTCCCTCTGTTACTACATTTCCTGCATCGTCTGTCAGATACTGGAAACTTCCGTCTTTGATTACTGTACGGGTTTTCTCAACACCATTGATCATGTACGAAATATCCTGTGTTTCGTAAAATCCCTTTGGTACAAGGAAAGTCAGAAGTGCTGCGACAACAACTACTAAAAAGATAATAATGTAAGTGTCAGGCACTTGAAATCCCTTGTTGAAAGACTTTAATCCTTTTCCTTCTTTTTTGCTCATTTTCGAGTTTCCCTCCCATTTTTGATATACTATACTAGTGTACCATAGAATCCTTAAAATATAACTAAAAATTTACATATTTTATCAATTTTTGTCATTTTCCTGTATTTTTATACATTAAAAAATGAGATTTGGCTCAGGCAGGTATCTGCCACAGCACTATTTTCAGCCAATACATCAAAAAAGAAACTGCTCCAGATATTTTTTTCACAGACCTGCTCATGTCATCTACAGCAATCCTGCTAGTACATCGTTTTCGAAACACGCTCTAACACTCTACCGCTACTTTGATCACACCATCTCTCTTATTTTCAAAAAGTTCATATGCTTCTTCGATTCTGCTAAGCGGATAAGTATGTGTAATAAGTGGTTCTGTATTAATCTTACCTTCTGCAATCAGTTTCAGGGTTTCCTCACAATCACATCCATCCACTCCACCTGTTTTGAATGTGAGATTTTTTCCATACATATCCGGAAGTGGCAGTACCTGAGCCTTATCATAAAGTGCAACCACTGTCACAGTTGCATTTGGTCTTGCACATTCCCATGCCAGACGAAATGTAGATTCCGCTCCCGCAACCTCAAGAACTACATCAGCTCCACCGTGATCACTATGGTCCTGGACAAAATCAAAGCATTCCTCCGGCGAGACAGCAAGAACCTCCGGATAATGTTCATTAATAAAATGAATTCTGTTTTCATCTTTTTCACACATAATAATACACTTTGGATTCTTCAGCATAACACTTAGCAAAGTGCAAATCCCTGTAGGACCAGCTCCAATGATCAGCACAGTATCCTCCTCTGTGATCTCAGAAATACGTGCAGCCCAATAGCCAGTGGCAAGAACATCTCCTACCAGCAAAGCCTGTCTGTCAGTAACTCCTTCCGGAATTTTGTTCAGTCCCTGGTCAGCAAACGGAACTCTTACATATTCTGCCTGACCACCATCTATACGACAGCCAAGAGCCCATCCGCCATTCTCATCTGTACAGTTATTTACATAACCTTTTTTACAGAAAAAACATTCACCACAAAAGGTTTCTACATTTACAGTCACACGATCCCCCGGTTTTACATGAGTTACAGCACTTCCAACTGATTCAACAATACCTACCATCTCATGTCCCACAGTTATACCAGGAACTGCACGGGGAACACTTCCGTGTTTAATGTGCAGATCACTTGAACAGATACTTGCAAGCGTTACTTTTACAACTGCATCTCGTTCATGCATAAGTACTGGTTTTGGTTTTTCCATTAATTCAAATTTTCCCTTTGAAACATATGTATAAGTCTGCATTATTTTATCCCATCACTTTCCGGATTATTTTATCAGATGATCCTTCATAAATTTTAATGTTTTGTCGGCCTTTAGCCAAACTGCTTCCTGTTCTTCATGGGTAACAAAGATCAATGTCTTTCTCTCGGTCTTTTTTAAAATATAATCAATTGTTTTTGTTCTGGTTTTTTCATCAAGACCTCTGAGAGGTTCATCCATGATCACACAGTCTGAATCAGCCAGCAATGCCCTCAGGATAGACACTCTTCTGCGCATTCCTCCGCTTAATTCACGAACCGGTTTCTGCAGCGCAACTGCTTTATATGCCTCCTCCAGTTCTCTGTCTGATATTGTTTCTGTGCATACCAGTCTTATATTGGAAGCAGCACTCAGATTTTCGCACAGGCGATCTTCCTGAAATACTGCACTGATCTTCCTGTCACTTATCCCTTCTATTTTTCCCTTATCCGGAATATCCAGCCCCAGAAGAAGCCGTATCAGTGTAGTTTTTCCACATCCGGATCTTCCTCTTATACAAGTGGTTTTCCCTTCTGGAAAAACGCAACACAAATCTCTCAGTATCTGCTGCTCTCCGTATGCTTTACTGACATGATCTACCTTTATATCCATATCTTTTCTCCACCTGTAACAAACCTCACAAATAACGCATTTAAGAAAATTACCATAAATCAAAATCTCCGTTATTTATGTTCTATCATATAAACTACTCTGCTTACAATTCCAAGAAAACACTTTTCAAATACAAAACTTATCACAATAATCACAATCGTCCACGCAAAAAGATCATGAGTATTCAGATATATTTTTGCATTATACAGTTTCTCACCAATAGAACCTGAGGGTACTCCGATAACCTCTGCTGCCACTCCTGCTTTCCAGCACATTCCAAGTGAAAGCCTGCATGCAGAGAGAAAATAAGGTAGTACCTGCGATACATAAATATATCTGATCTTTCTTCCGGGATTCACCTGAAATACTTTTGCCATTTCCAGTATCTTACTGTCAGTCTGCCGTATTCCCTCAAGGATATTCGTATATATCACAGGCAGAACCATAAGAAAAGAAATAAAAACTGACAGATTTCTGGACGGTATCCATATCAGGCACAAAATGATAAAAGACGCCACAGGTGTAGATTTGACCACCGCAATTACAGGTGCTATCAGAATTTCCACTGTTTTTGACCAATATGCCAACACTGCCAGAAAGATTCCCAAAAACATAGCCACTATGCGGATTCCTGTATAGCATCCTTTCTTTATTTAAGAATTCAAGAAGTATTTAAGTTCATTAAATATTTTATCACACAATGAAAAAATATTTAA
>ERZ791889.619-NODE-619-length-13392-cov-9.268276_pt1 | contig 13392 bp, 11 predicted proteins | sample MGYA00510156_ERZ791889 | MGnify/ENA primary metagenome ERZ791889 (study PRJEB30046, sample SAMN00792108) | human gut metagenome | study: EMG produced TPA metagenomics assembly of the A metagenome-wide association study of gut microbiota in type 2...
AATGTTTAGAAGAAGTTATGGTAGATATGATCTTCCAACAAGTAGTGGAGATATGTTATTTAAAAGTCTTAGAAAACTGTGTGAACTACCTGAAGATGTAAGAGTATATAGTGGACACAGTGATGAAACAACTATCGGAGAAGAGAAGCAATTTTTATCTATGCAGGGGTTAATCTAATAGGAGGCAAAAATGATATATGATGTTATAATAGTTGGAGGAGGTCCAGCAGGGCTAACAGCAGGACTTTATACAAGCAGAGCTAAACTGAATACACTAATAATAGAAAAAAAAGAGACTGGAAGCTTAATAATGGCTCATAAAGTAGATAACTATCCTGGTTTTCCTATGGGAATTTCAGGAAAAGATCTATATAATTTAATGAAAGAGCAAACAGAGAGATTTGGAGCTAATTTTGTAGATGCAACTGTGTTAGATTTTGATGTTTATTCAGAAGAAAACAAGATTGTAAAAACTGATAAGGGAAACTTTAGAGGGAAAACAGTTATTATTGCTACTGGAACTGGAAATAGTGATAATAAAAAAATTAAGGGAGAAAAGGAACTTTTAGGAAATGGAGTTTCTTACTGTGCAACTTGTGATGGAGCTTTTACAAAATTTATGGAAGTTTCTCTATTTGGACAGGGAGAAGAGGTTGCTGAAGAGGCATTATTCCTTACAAAATTTGCTAAAAAGATAAGAATTTTTGTAAATGCTTCTGAATTAAAATGTAACCAAGAGGTATTTGATGCTCTTACTAATTCAGATAAGGTTGAGATAATATATAATGCTGAACTTGTTGAGATTAAAGGAAATGAGTATGTAGAAAGTGTTGATGTAAAAGTAGATGGAGAGTTAAAAAATTATTCTACAGCCTTTACTTTTCTATATTTAGGAACTAAAAGTAAAGCTGAGATGTATGGAACAATAGCTGATTTAGATAATCATGGGTTTATTGTAACAAAAGAAAATTTAAAAATTAATGTTGATGGAATGTATGCAGCAGGAGATATAAGATCTGGAGTAGTAAGACAGGTAACTGTTGCAGTTGCTGAGGGAACAATAGTAGCAATGGAAGTAATAAAGGAAGTATTGAAGAAAAAATAGGTGTGAAAAAAAGAGGAAAATCTAAAAAAATCTAGTACATTATTATATAAAAGTAAAAGTTTTGCATAAAAATTGCTTTAATAAGGGGCTGATTCTATGAGGAAAATTTTTGTGTTAGATACTAATATACTTATTCATGATCCTTATTGTATTTATAATTTTGTAGGAAACGATGTTATTTTACCTATCTATGTAATTGAAGAGATAGATAAGTTAAAAAGAAATCAAAATACTGCAATACAAGCAAGAATGGCATCAAGAGTATTAGATGAGATTAGGAAAAAAGGAAGCCTATTTAAAGGTGTAGAATTAAAGAATGATATATTTTTTAGAGTGGAAATAAAAAATGATATGCAACTTTTACCAGAAGTATTAAGAAAAGATGTAATGGATAATCACATTATCTCTGTTACATTGGGAATAAAAAAAGAACACCCAAATGAAAGAGTAATAATAGTTACTAAAGATATAAATATGAGAATTAAAGCTGATGCTTTAGGACTTGAAGTTGAGGATTATTCTACTGATATGGTTGACTATATGGAACTTTATGATGGTTTCTTTGAAGTTGAAGTAGATAGCAAAACATTTGGACAATATGAAAAAAGTGGAAAAATGGATTTTAAAGATTTAGGAAGAGATGATATAGTCCCTACTCCTAACTGTTTCTTTAAATTGATTTGCAGTGGAAATATTCAAACTGGAAGATATGATAATGGAAAGATTAAAAAATTCTTACTAGGAGATAGTAGTGCTTGGGGATTAAGAGCAAGAAATGATGAACAAAGATTTGCTATGGATCTGTTGCTAGATGAAAATATAAAAGTTGTAACTTTAGTTGGAGGAGCAGGAACAGGAAAGACTCTATTAGCTATAGCAGCAGGATTAGAGCAAGTAGTTGAAAGAAAAAAATATAAAAAACTTTTAATAGCAAGACCTATTATTCCTATGGGTAAAGATCTTGGATATCTACCAGGTAGTGAAAAGGAAAAATTAAAACCTTGGATGCAACCAATTTTTGACAATATAGATTTTTTAAGTGAAGCTAAAGATGATAAAACTGGTGAAAAGGTTGTTGAAGGTTTAGAGGCAATGGGAATTTTGAAAATAGAAGCATTGACTTATATTAGAGGAAGAAGTATTCCTAGAGGACTTATAATAATTGACGAGGCTCAAAACTTAACTCCATTAGAAATAAAAACAATTGTTACAAGAGCTGGAGAAAATACTAAGATAATCTTTACTGGTGACCCTCAACAGATAGATAATCCGTACCTAGATTCAAATACAAATGGTTTAACTTATATGGCTGATAGATTGAAAAATGAAGAGATTGTTGGACATATCACTTTGAAAAAAGGTGAAAGATCTAAACTAGCTGAAATAGCAGCAAAATTATTATAGTGAAATTAATTTTAACTTAATAAAAAAAGAAAAGAGAGTTTATCTCTATTAGTAAGTATAAGATAAAAAAGTGTTAGTAGTTAATTTTACTAGCACTTTTTCTTTTATAAAAATATTGATTAAATTACAATAAAACTATATAATTTACTTAAAAAGTGTAAGAGGTGAAAAAATGTTAAAAATAAAAATTAACAGATTAATTACATATATTTTTTTTATAATTTGTTCTGCTATATCTTATTCACAAGATAATTATATATTTGAAAGTAATAGAATAAAAAAAGTTTTTTGTCAATGGGAAATAACAAGAGAATATAAAAAAGATTATGAACTATTAAGGTTGTATAATAAAGAAGAAAATATCTTTGTAGATATATCTAATTATGCAAAAGAAGATACTAAAAAAGTTGCTGAAAAAAGATTTCATGAAATAGCAGTAGAAGGAAATTATAAATATATAGGAAAAGATACTACTAGTAAAAAGTATTTAAAAACAACTTCAATAAAATATAAAGGTGAAAATATATTTGGAACAGGTATAAAAAATAATATTTTTTTAGATAAAGTTAAAATGGCAATTGTGAACTATGGAGAAGAAGAAGAGTATATAAAAACACTAAAATTAATAAAAGAAGCAATAGATCCAACAATAAAAATTAAAGATAGAACTCCAATAGATTATAGAGAGATATATCAAGTAAAAGATATGTTTGATGTAAAAAAATTATCAAAATCAATAAAAAAATATAATAGGTATGTAGATGTTTTAGAAGAAGCAAAAGGAAATAATGAGGTAGGTTCAAGAATCTCTTTTGCATTAGATGATTCAGGAAAAGCAGTAGTAGAAAGATCAATAATAATAGAAGCCAATGTTCATTTTAGTAAAAAAGTTCAAGAGAGAAGATGGAAAAATTTTGCAAAATATTTATCTTTTAAAAATCCTGTAATAGATAATACCTCAATAAAGTATTTTGGAGTGCCCTCAATACAAATGAAGAGTACCCAACCACAAAATTATGGATATGATGCAGTTGGAATAGCCAATATAATAATAACTGAAGATTATACAATATGGATATTAAACTATGTATTAAATGGAGATAAAGAATTACAAAAGGTAGAGTATAATGAACTATTAGAACTAACAAAAAGAGCATTAAAAGAGTATAAGAAATAGAAGTATGAAGATATGAAGAGCTGTTATAAAAATTATACAGCTCTTATTTTTAAAATAAAAGGAGACAACAATATGAAAAAAATATTAAAAGTATTTTTACTAAGTTTATGTCTAGTAATTAGTGCATGTGGTAAGGAAGCTTCAATAGATGAAGCAAGAACAATACTTGCACAACATTTAGAAAAGAGATATGGAGAAGAATTTGAAATAGGTTTTGGAGGCAGAAGAAGCTTTAAAATAGGTGATAGAGAAAAGTCGTGGTATGAATTTTCTATAAAACCAAAAAGCTATATAGGAACACCCAAAGAATATGATAGTTATTATAAATCAATAGGAGAAGTAGAGATAAAGAAGTCTTTATTTAGTGAAACATTAGAATTAAGTGGAGATAATTATAATTTAGTACTATTTAAAGAATGTGCTAATGAATTTTATGGAAAAAAATTAAAAGAATTATTTGGAGAAAATATACTTCCAGTATTAGAAATATCAGGTGAGTATTCAGAAAAAACAAAAGATTTTTTAGAAAGTGTAAAAAAAACAAAAGATTTAGATCAAAATCTATATATTAAAGGAGGCATCTATATATTTGGGCGCGTAGAAAGTGATGAAGATAGAGAATGGTATAGGGAACAAATTTTTAAATTTCTTACCTTTATGAAAGAGACTGGTACTTTTGAATATGTGGATTTAGATATTTTAGTTATAGATGAGAGAATATTACTTGATGAATTTAAAAATAATACTATAGGGACATTAAATGAATTAAACAAAATAAATGAAAAATATACTTTAGAAAGTGAATTTTTAAAAGAAAGAAGGAAAATAATGAATAAATTAAATATTTATTTTGATAAGAATAAATATTATAAAAATAATATAGAAGAAATAAATAAAAGTAATTTAAGAAAAAAAGGAGCAGCTATATATACTAAAGGCAATAATTTACTATATGTAAAAGTATATTCTCCAAAATATATTAAATCTCAAGGGTATAAAAAAGAACTAAAAAACTATGATACATTAAAAGAAATAGAATTTAATTGGGAAAGGTGGTAATAATATGGAAAATAGAATAACAGATAGAGAACTACTATCAATATGTAACCTCAGTAATTTAAAAATGGAATTTGCTAATTTAATCTATGAAGAAATAGAAAGTAAAACAGGAAAACCAAAAGAAAGAAATCATACAATTTCTAGCCTTTTAGATAAAGAGATAAATGCTATAAATAATAATAAAAATTCTGCTGAAGATAGAGTTTTTTTTAGAAATAAAGTGACTAAACAAGAAAATATCTCTAAAGAAAATATAGATGTTATAAATAATGAGAATATTATCTATCACACTGTTCAAGAAATAAAAAAGCTTATTCCCATTACATATGAGTATTATGAGAAAAAGGCATTTGGTAATACTCAAGGAGAGTTTTTAGAGCAATGGGAGATTCTTTATGCTGCTGATACATATAAGATAATTACTGATTTTTTAGATTCCTTTGCTTATCAACAGAATAATTATGTTTTTACTTTTGATAACATTCTTCCTCCAAATAATATAACAGAACTATCTGATAATGCTGAAGTAGATGTTGAGGTGCAAGAAATAATTTTAAGTAGAGATTTTAATACTAATGAGTTGCGCAAATCTATAGATGGAATTGAACAGGAAGTAACTGATAAAGATAAAAAACTTTATGAAGAAAAAGTAAAAGAGTTACAACTTTATCCTACTGATAATAATAGTATTTTTTAAGACTTTAAGAAGATAATTAAAATTTTAAAAAATATTATTAAATAAAGAATAAAGAGGTGACAACAATATGAAAAAAATATTAAAAGCATTTTTACTAAGTTTATGTCTAGTAATTAGTGCATGTGGTAAAGAAGTATCTGTTGAACAAGCAAGACAAGCTCTTTCAAAACATTTAATAGAGAGATATGGAGAAGAGTTTGAAATAGGATATATGGGTAGACGTTCTGATGGAAAGGATACTTGGTATCAAGCAGAAATATATCCTAGTAAATTTAATGGAACTTCTAAACAATATGATAAATATTATAAGCAAAGTGGAACAGTAAATATAAAGAAAAATTTATTTGGTGAAGAAATAGAATATGTTGGAGATACATATAGAATAGTTTTAATAAATGAATCAGCTAATAACTTTTATTTATCTAAATTAAAAGAACTATTTGGAGAAAATATTCTACCTATTTTTGATATCTTTCATTATGAGATAGAACCAATACCAGACTTTAAAAAAACTATTGATATGGCTAAAGAAAAAGGAGAAGCTCCAATAATAAAAGGAGGAATCTATATATTTGGGCGCGTAGAGAGTGATGAAGATAGAGAATGGTATAGGGAACAAATTTTTAAATTTCTTACCTTTATGAAAGAAACTGGTACTTTTGAATATGTGGATTTAGGAATTATAATTTGGGATGAAAGAGTTTTAAGTGAAGAATTTAGAACAAATAAAGATTTAAGAAAAGCAATTTTAGTAGCAAGAAATACAATAGATAACGATGATGAATTTATTAATAAAAGAAAAAAACTTATGAAACAAACAGATGAAAGCATGAAAACTTTAACTAAAGAAAATAAAAAGCAAATTCTTAATAGTTATATAAAGAGTGATATTTATGGGCAAAAAAATATTGTTGATGAAATTTTTACATATAATGAGTTATTAGGAATAAAAATATACTCTCCTAAATATATAGAAAGTCAAGGCTTAACACATAGAGAAAAACGAAACTATGATAAAGTAGAAGATATAAAATTTTGGAGTGAATTATATTAAAAAATGGGAGGTTTTTATGGAAATAACAGATAAAGAGCTATTATCAATATGTAACCTTAGTAATTTAAAAATGGAGTTTGCTGATATAGCACTAGAAAGAGATTTAAAAGGAAAAATTTTGAGAAATCATACAATTTCTAGCCTTTTAGATAAAGAGATAAATGCTATAAATAATAATATAGTTGATTAAACTAAAAAGAAGCTCCTACTTCAAAAATTATAAAGTAATTTTAAGTGGGAGAGGGGTTCACTATTTTGAATATCTATGATATAATTTAATGTATTAATAAACATGGGAGTGAATTTTAGGAGGAATTTATGGAAACATTATTTACATTAATGCTTTTTGTATTTGCTATAGCCTTGATAATTCTTGTACTTATCCAGCCTGATAGGAGCCACGGAATGTCAGCAAGCATGGGAATGGGAGCATCAAATACTGTGTTTGGAGTATCAAAAGACGGTGGGCCTTTAGCTAAAGCAACAGAAGTAGTTGCAGTACTGTTTATAGTCAGTGCACTTTTATTATACTTAGTAAAATAGAAGGTATGAGGCGTATTGTTCTTCAATACGCTTTTTTTGTAAAAAATAATCTATGGTTGTGATATAATGAATCTATTTGAAAATAACTATGAAAAAGTAAAACCATTAGCTTTAAAAATGCGACCAACTACTTTAGATGACTTTATAGGGCAGGAGAAGATTTTAGGAAAAGGTGGCATTTTAAGAAAATTAATAGAGAAGCAGACAATATCAAACTGTATTTTCTTTGGACCACCGGGGTGTGGTAAAAGTTCATTGGGAGAGATAATTTCTAAAACTTTAGATAGCAATTTTGAAACTTTAAATGCAACAGTAGCTAGTTTAAATGATTTGAGAGATATTGTTGAAAAAGCTAAAAAAAATCTTGAATTTTATGGGAAAAAGACTATACTTTTTTTAGATGAGATTCATAGATTTAATAAGATGCAACAAGATGCACTGTTATCCTATTGTGAATCAGGGGTATTGACTCTTATAGGAGCAACAACAGAAAATCCTTATTATAGTTTAAATAATGCTTTACTTTCAAGAGTTATGATTTTTGAATTCAAATCTTTAAATAGAGAAGATATAAAGAAGATATTACAAAAGGGGATAAATTATTTAGGTATAGATATTTCTAATGAGATAGTAGAGTGTATATTGGATATTTCTCAAGGGGATAGTAGAATAGCACTTAACTATTTAGAGCTTTATAAAAATAGTTGTATTGATTTAGAAGATTCAGAAGTTTTACAGATATTTAGAGAGAGACAATCTTCTTATCATAAGGCAGAGGATAAATACAACCTTATATCTGCAATGATAAAAAGTATGCGTGGAAGTGATCCAGACTCAGCTTTATATTGGTTGGCTAGACTTCTACATGGTGGGGAAGATCCTAGATATATAGCTAGAAGAATTATGATTCATGCAAGTGAGGATATAGGAATGGCAAATCCAGAGGCCATGCTTATAGCAAATAGTGCTATGCAAGCAAGTGAAAGAATCGGAATGCCAGAGATTAGAATTATTTTAGCTCAAGCAGTGATATATATAGCTATCTCTACAAAAAGTAATTCATGCTATATGGGAATAAATAAAGCATTGGAAGATATAGAAAATGGAGATCTTGAGAAAGTGCCGTTAAATATCTGTCAAAATAATAAAGGGTATAAGTATCCACATGATTTTGCTGGAAATTTTGTGAAACAGAATTATAGCGAGAAAAAAAGAAAATATTATATACCTGGGGAAAATAAAAATGAAAAACTGATAAAAGAAAAACTGGAAAAATTATGGGGAAAATAATTTATGAGGTGGTAAAAGGATGAAGCTAATAAAAGCAGTAAGAGGAACAAAAGATATTTTTGGAGAAGAGGCTGTAAAATATAACTATATCTCAAGAGTAGCACAAGATACTTTTGAAAGCTATGGATATTCATATATTAAAACTCCAATCTTTGAAGAAACAGATCTTTTCAAAAGAGGAATTGGAGAGGGAACAGACGTAGTTGAAAAAGAGATGTACACTTTTAAAGATAGAGGAGATAGAAGCCTTACTTTAAGACCAGAAAATACAGCATCAGTTGTAAGATCATATTTAGAAAACGGAATCTATGGAAAGGAAGATGTAACTAGATACTATTACAATGGTTCTATGTTTAGATATGAGAGACCACAAGCTGGGAGACAAAGAGAGTTCAATCAAATTGGGGTAGAGGTATTAGGAGAAAGTTCACCTATTTTAGATGCTGAAGTTATAGCAATGAGCTATACTTTACTTGAAAAATTAGGTATAAGTGATCTAGAAGTTCATATAAACTCTGTTGGAACAAATGCATCACGTACTCAATATAGAGAGAAACTACTTTCTTTCTTAGAACCACTAAAAGAGGAACTTTGTGAAGATTGTAGAATGAGAATGGAAAAAAATCCATTAAGAGTTCTAGATTGTAAAGTTGATAAATGTAAAGAGCTTACTAAAAATGCTCCAAGCATAATAGATTCACTTTCAACTGAGGAAAGAGAGCACTATGAAAATGTAAAAAAATATCTTGATATTTTTGGAATAAAATATGTTGAAGATCCTAAATTAGTAAGAGGACTTGACTATTATTCAAGTACTGTTTATGAGATTGTAACTAATAAATTAGGAGCACAAGGAACAGTATTAGGTGGAGGAAGATATGATAATCTTCTAAAACAACTAGGAGATAAGGATATACCAGCAGTTGGATTTGCAGCAGGGGTAGAGAGAATGATGATGCTATTAGATAAATACCCTAGCAACAGTCCAGATGTATATGTAGCATGGCTTGGTGACAATGCAAAAGATTATAGTTTAAAAATAACAAAAGATCTTAGAGATGAAGGAATAAAAAGTTATATAGACTTCAATAGTAAAGGTATGAAATCTCATATGAAAAAGGCTGATAAGCTTGGAGTAAAATACTGTATAATTACTGGAGAAGATGAAATAAATAAAGGTGTAGTTCTATTAAAAGATTTTATAAATAGAACTCAAGAAGAGATGCCTTTTGAACAAGCAATGGAGATAATAAAAAAATCTAAATAGATTTAAAATTTAAGGAGAGGATAGTATGATTTACAAAACTCATAATTTAGGTGAACTAAGGAAGGAAAATATAGGTCAAGAAGTAATTCTTTCTGGTTGGGTTGATACAAAAAGAGACCTTGGGGGATTAACTTTCGTAGATATGAGAGATAGAGAGGGAAAAACTCAAGTAATTTTTGACATAGATGTAGCACCAAAAGAAGTAGTAGAACAAGCTCAAAAATTAAAAAATGAAGCTGTAATAAGAATAGTTGGAGAGGTAAGAGAGAGACAAAGTAAAAACCCAAATATGCCTACTGGGGATATAGAAGTTTTTGCTAAAGAACTAACTGTATTAAATAGTTGTGATGTTCTACCATTCCAAATTTCAAGTGTAGATGACAATGTAAATGAAAATATCAGATTAAAATACAGATATCTTGATATTAGAAGACCAAGAATGTTACGTAATTTAAAAATGAGACATAAAATGATAATGGCTATTAGAAACTACATGGACCAACATGGTTTCTTAGATATAGATACTCCATTATTAACTAAATCAACTCCAGAAGGTGCAAGAGACTTCTTAGTACCTTGTAGAATAAGCCCAGGAGAATTTTATGCTCTACCTCAATCACCTCAATTATTTAAACAACTTTTAATGATTGGAGGAATTGAAAGATATTTCCAATTAGCTAAATGTTTCAGAGATGAAGATTTAAGAGCAGATAGACAATTTGAATTTGTTCAATTAGATATTGAAATGTCATTTGTAACTATGGATGATGTTATGAATACAATAGAAGGACTAGCTAAAGATGTATTTACTGCTATTACAGGAGAAACAGTAGATTACAAATTTGAAAGAATGCCTTATGCTGAAGCTATGGGAAGATTTGGTTCTGACAAACCAGATTTAAGATTTGGTGTAGAATTAAAAGATCTTACTGATATAGTTAAAGATTGTGGATTTAAAGCTTTCCAAGAAACAGTTGCAAATGGAGGAATAGTTAAAGCTATAGTAGCTCCTCAAGGTGCAGAAAGATTCTCTAGAAAAGTATTAGGAGAATATGAAGAACATGCAAAAAGATACTTTGGAGCTAAAGGAATGGCTCATATAAAAGTAACTGAAGATGGAGTAAACTCTCCAATAGCTAAATTCTTAACTAAAGAGGAATTAGATGCAATAGTTGAAAGAACTGGAGCAGTAGCAGGAGACATTATCTTAATAATAGCTGATAAAGCAAAAGTAGTATACGGAGCTTTAGGAGCATTAAGAACAAGAATAGGAAAAGAGTTTAATTTAATCAATCCAGATGAATTTAGATTCCTATGGGTAGTTGACTTCCCTATGTTCGCTTATGATGAAGAGGAACAAAGATATAAAGCTGAACACCATCCATTTACATCAATAAAAGATGAGGACTTAGAAGCATTCTTAAATGGACAAACAGAAAATATCAGAACAAATACTTATGATATGGTATTAAACGGATTTGAAATTGGAGGAGGTTCAATTAGAATCTTCAATCCAGAAATTCAATCTAAAGTGTTTGACAGATTAGGACTTACACCAGAAGAAGCTAAAACTAAATTTGGATTCTTCCTTGACGCATTTAAATATGGTGCACCACCTCATGGAGGACTTGCATTTGGACTAGATAGATGGTTAATGGTAATGTTAAAAGAAAATTCAATAAGAGACGTTATTCCATTCCCTAAAACAAATAAAGGACAATGTCTAATGACAGAAGCACCTGGAATAGTAGATGAAGATCAATTAGAAGAACTACATTTAAAATCTACTTATGAAGAGGAAGAGAAATAATAAATTTACATTAAATTAATATAAGTTATTGAAAAAAAATAAAAAAAGTGATATAATTCTCGTATAAGAATAAGAGTTTCTGACCTATTTGCTATTTTCACGAGGTTTTGGGCCTAATGTCGTCATGGGGTTGGCGCTGTGTATAATAGCTCAGCAAAGTCACGATTGGCTTAAAGCTTAAGTTACTTACGGACTCTGTATATTATAGATAACTGACTACCACTTTTGGTTTTGGCGACTAAAACTACACTGGAGGCGGTAGGTTGGATTTATTCTTTCGGGACTTCATGTCCCTTTTTTATTTTAAAAAATAAAAAGAAGAGGTGGAATAGTGCAGGTTATAGATAGAGAGATAGCTAAGATATTTGAAGCTACAGTAAAAAAAGTATATGGAGATATAGAAACAAAGAAAATTGAAGTATCTGTGGCAACAAATGAGAAATTTGGAGACTTTCAAACAAACTTTGCTATGATGAACTCTAAGATTATAGGAAAAAATCCTAGAGCAATAGCACAAAAGATAGTAGATAATCTTGAGCCTAATAATGTAATAGATAAATTAGAAATAGCAGGACCAGGATTTATTAATATATTTTTAAAAAGTGAATATCTTGGAGAATTACTAAAAAAATCAAGAAATGAGAAATATGATTTTTCATTCCTTAACAGAGATGGAGATGTAATAATAGACTTCTCTTCTCCAAATATTGCTAAAAGAATGCACATTGGGCATTTAAGATCAACAATAATAGGAGATTCAGTAGCTAGAATATATAGATATTTAGGATACCATTTAGTAGCTGACAACCACATAGGAGATTGGGGAACACAATTTGGTAAACTTATTATTGGATATAGAAAATGGCTTAATCAAGAAGCTTATAAAGAAAATGCTATTGAAGAATTAGAAAGAGTATATGTTGAGTTTACAAAACAATCTGAAGAACATCCAGAACTTGAAGAGGAAGCAAGATTAGAGCTTAAAAAACTTCAAGATGGAGATGAGGAAAACTATGCTCTTTGGAAAGAGTTTATAAAAGTATCTCTTGATGAGTATGAAAAATTATATACAAGACTTGATGTACACTTTGATACATACTATGGAGAATCATTCTATCACCCAATGATGCAAGGTGTTGTAGATGAGCTTGTAGAAAAAGGTTTAGCAGTAGAAGATGATGGGGCAAAAGTTGTATTCTTCCCAGAAGAAGATAACCTATTCCCATGTATAGTACAAAAGAAAGATGGAGCATTCCTTTACTCAACATCTGATATAGCTACTATTAAATTTAGAAGAGAAAACTATAATGTAAATAAATTAATTTATCTTACAGATGAAAGACAACAAGATCACTTTAAACAATTCTTTAAAATAACAGAGATGCTTGGTTGGGATGTTGAAAAATACCATATTTGGTTTGGTATTATGAGATTTGCTGATGGAGTATTTTCAACAAGAAAAGGAAATGTAATTAGATTAGAGCAACTTCTAGATGAAGGAAAGAAAAGAGCTTATGATATAGTAAATGAGAAAAATCCTGATCTATCAGCAGAAGAAAAAGATCAAATTGCTGAAGTTGTAGGAGTAGGAGCTATAAAATATGCTGACCTTTCTCAAAATAGACAAAGTCCAATCATATTTGAATGGGATAAGATATTAAGTTTTGAAGGAAATACAGCACCATATTTACAATACTCTTATGCTAGAATCCAATCTATTTTAAGAAAAGCTGCTGCTGAAGGAAAAGAGATTGATTACTCTAAAGAGATAAAAATAGAAAATAAACAAGAAAGAGCATTAGCAGATCATATAGCAACATTCCCAATGGTTGTTTTAAAAGCTGCTGAATCATTTAAACCAAATATAATAGCAGATTATCTATTTGAACTTTCTAAGAAATTCAATAGTTTCTACAATAGTTGTCCTATCTTAAATCAAGAAGATGATATTCTATATTCAAGAGGACTAATTGCTAAAGTAGCAGG
>ERZ791889.621-NODE-621-length-13361-cov-2.016158_pt1 | contig 13361 bp, 8 predicted proteins | sample MGYA00510156_ERZ791889 | MGnify/ENA primary metagenome ERZ791889 (study PRJEB30046, sample SAMN00792108) | human gut metagenome | study: EMG produced TPA metagenomics assembly of the A metagenome-wide association study of gut microbiota in type 2...
CGACCATAAAGAAAGTAGCCTTGGCATTATTCTGTTCCAGACAGTCCAGAAGACGGTTGGTAAAGGAACCTGGCCCGTCATCAAATGTAAGGGCGATTGCCTTCTGGGTTGTTGAAGTATCGTTTTCTTTAGAAGTATTGTTTCCTTTAGAAGTATCGGAGTTACGGGAACTGCCAGAGGCATCTGCCTCTTTGCCGGAGCTGCCGGAACTTTCCGAATTTCTGGAATCAGAATTTTGGGAAGATTTCCTGGATTTCTCAGAAGAATCCTTCGCTGGAACATAATCTTTCAGTGATCCGTCCGCATTCAGTTCATAAGTTTTTTTATCAACTTTAATAGTCCCGGTCTGCAAAATACCATCCATGTCGAAATAATATCGTTTCTTTCCGATATCGGTCCAGCCTGTCTGCATGATTCCGGTGTCATCCATATAGTATTGCTTGCCATCAGTGTCGGTCAGCCAGCCGGTATATGGCTTGTCGTTTACAAGAAACATCCAGTTACTTCCGCTGTAAGCCCAGTGACCTTTTGATGCCTCTTTTGAGATATCAGAACTTAATGCAGGACCGCCTGATGAAGCCGCGGAAGAACTCTTTGAAGAGTTTTTCTGTGAGCTTTTGCCGGATTTTTCTTCTGTAGATTCAGATAATGTTTCGGATGCATTGTCGGTTGAATTTTTTGCCGAAGCATTATCTGAACTGTCAGGTGAAAGATCATCGGAACTATCGGAAGAAATATCTGTAAAATTTTCATTATTATCAGCCACTGTTCCTTCAGAAGAAAACTCCGAAGAATCCTGATCTTCTGATACAAAAACTCCGGCATCACTGTCTGCGCTGACCTGTGAAGGACCAGCAGAAGAACGGGTAAAAATTCCTCCGAAGATCAGACACAGAACAATGGAAAGCAGGATCAGCCAGCGGTTTGTACGTGGTAAATGGCCTGACATAAAAGCCTCCTTTGTGTAGTTGTAATAAGGTTGTGGTGAAATATCCGGCATTTTACGGAGTCAGATAAATCCAACAACCTTAGAGCGTGTTTGAAAAATCAATCCCGCAATCTGAACACCCGACCTACAGGATCTGCCACTGGCAGCTCCTTACGGATGCATGGTAACTTTGCGGTATATTTGCGAAAAGTAATTTTCAAACACACTGTGCTAGCCCTATCATACAATAAAGAACGACAAAATACAAGGTAAATCCCCCTTGGCAAATTTTGGTTTATTTCCCCGTTGATAAGACGGGAAAAAAATTATATAATAGAAAAATGAACGAAAAAATCAGAATTAACAAATATTTAAGCGAGGCGGGTGTATGCTCCAGACGTGAGGCGGACCGGATGATCGAAGAAGAAAGGATCACTGTGAACGGCCAGAAAGCTGTAAGCGGTCAGAAGGTAAGCACAGAAGATGAAATCTGTATAGACAATGTACCTGTCCATAAAAATGAAAAAAAAGTAATGCTTCTTTTTAATAAACCCAGAGGAATCGTGTGCAGCACGAAACAACAGCGCCAGGAAACAACAGTGACAGATTACCTGGATTATCCTTTACGGATCTACCCTGTAGGCAGACTGGACAAGGAGTCACAGGGGCTGCTGCTTTTGACAAATGAGGGCGATTTGGTAAATAAGATTATGCGTGCAGGTAACTATCACGAGAAAGAATACTTTGTTACAGTAAACAAGCCTTTAGATAAAGAATTTATCCGCAGAATGAGCAGGGGAGTTCCGATTCTGGATACGGTGACAAGACCGTGTAAGGTAGTACAGACGGGAGAATGCAGCTTCCGGATTATCCTGACTCAGGGACTGAACCGGCAGATCCGCAGAATGTGTCAGTATCTGGGATACGAAGTACAGAAGTTAAAGAGAATCAGAATTATGAATCTGACTCTGGATGGAATTAAAGAAGGCGAATACAGAGAGATCACTGCCAGGGAATGGGAAGAACTGAACCGTTTGCTGGTATCTTCTTCCAGCGAAACAGTGATCGAAACAGGAGGATACAATGGAAACAGCAGCAATCACGCGAATGAAAGAGCTGGTGCAGAAACTGGACAAAGCAGCAAAGGCGTATTACCAGCAGGATATAGAACTCATAAGCAACAGAGAGTACGATCAGATGTACGACGAGCTACAGGCACTGGAAAAGGAAACCGGAACCATTCTGGCAAACAGTCCAACCATCAGCGTAGGGTACGAAGCCGTTGACCAGCTTCCGAAAGAAGAGCATGAGTCACCGATGTTGTCTCTGGATAAGACGAAAGACAGAGAGGTCCTGCGGGACTTCATGGGAGAACACAAAACGCTTCTGTCATGGAAACTGGACGGACTGACGATCGTTCTTACTTATGAAAATGGTGAACTTGCAAAAGCTGTCACTCGTGGAAATGGTGTAGTAGGTGAGGTTGTCACAAATAATGCCAGAGTATTTAAGAATGTTCCGCTCAAGATTCCTTATCAGGGAAGACTTGTACTTCGTGGGGAAGCAATCATCACATATTCCGATTTTGAACGGATCAATGAGTCGATAGAGGATGTAGATGCCAAATATAAAAATCCCAGAAACTTATGCAGTGGATCCGTACGTCAGCTCAACAATGAGATCACAGCTCGCAGAAATGTACGATTCTATGCGTTCGCGCTTGTAAGCGCAGAGAATGTAGATTTCCGGAACTCAAGAGAAAGACAGTTTGAGTGGCTGAAAGAACAGGGATTTGATGTGGTTGAATACCGGGTAGTGACTGGTGCTACATTGGATGAAGCGATGGAATATTTTTCGACAGCGATTACAGAGAATGATTTCCCGTCAGACGGCCTGGTGGCACTTTATGATGACATTGCATACGGAGATTCCCTGGGAAGAACCGCGAAGTTTCCGAGAAATGCATTTGCTTTTAAATGGGCAGATGAGATCAAAGAAACGCACCTTTTGGAAATTGAGTGGAGCCCGTCAAGAACCGGTCTGATCAATCCGGTGGCGGTTTTTGAACCGGTTGAACTGGAGGGGACAACTGTCAGCCGTGCCAGTGTGCATAATGTCAGCATCGTAAAAGAACTGGAACTCGGTATCGGGGATATAATCACTGTGTACAAGGCGAATATGATCATTCCACAGATTGCAGAGAATCTTACCCGCAGCAGTAAACTGGAGATACCGGAAACCTGTCCGGCCTGTGGACATGCCACAGAGATTCAGAAGGTGAATGATGTAGAAGCACTTTATTGCACAAACCCGGATTGCGCAGCCAAGAAGATTAAATCCTTTGCCCTTTTTGCAAGCAGAGATGCCATGAATATAGATGGATTGTCTGAAGCGACACTGGAGAAATTTATTGCCAGAGGATTTATCCATGATTTCGGAGATATTTTTGAGATTGCGAAACACAGAGATGAGATCGTAGAGATGGATGGATTCGGGGAGAAATCCTTTGAGAACCTGATCGCCAGCCTGGATAAGGCAAAAGAGACGACTCTGGCAAAAGTAATCTACAGTCTGGGAATTGCAAATATCGGACTTGCGAATGCAAAAGTAATCTGCCGCCATTTTGATGATGACCTGGAGAAAATCCGCCATGCGGATGAAGAAGAGGTCAGCTCCATTGACACTATTGGACCGGTGATTGCCAGAAGCCTGACAGATTATTTTGCAAAAGAAGAGAATAATAAGAAACTGGATCATCTGATGAGCTATCTGACCATCAAGAAAGAAGAAAAGACCGGTGAGCAGATTTTCCGGAACATGAATTTCGTTATCACCGGAAGCGTAGAACATTTTGCAAACAGAGCGCAGGCGAAGGAATTTATTGAATCACTGGGAGGCAAGGTTACAGGCTCTGTGACATCTAAGACGAATTACCTGATCAATAATGATACGACTTCTAATTCTTCCAAGAATAAGAAAGCTAAGGAGCTGGGAATTCCGATTCTTTCGGAGAAAGACTTCCTTAAGATGGCACAGCAGTGAGTGTAAATAAAAAATAAGACAACAGGAGAAAAGAAAAATGCCAATTAAAATACAGGGTGATCTGCCCGTAAAAGAAATTCTGGAAAAAGAAAATATTTTTGTAATGGATGAATCCCGTGCGTCCCATCAGGATATCCGCCCGATTCAGATCCTTATTCTGAATCTGATGCCTCTGAAAGAGGAGACAGAGCTTCAGCTCCTTCGTTCTCTTTCCAATACACCGCTTCAGGTGGATGTAACATTTATGGCGGTACAGAGCCATGAATCCAAGAATACTTCCATGAGTCACCTGAATAAATTTTATCAGACATTTCCGGAGTTAAAGGATAATAAGTATGATGGAATGATCATCACAGGTGCGCCGGTAGAGCAGATGGAGTTTGAAGAAGTGGACTACTGGAACGAATTGGCAGAGATTATGGATTGGACGAATGATCATGTGACATCTACGATTTATCTGTGCTGGGCTGCCCAGGCTGGACTTTATCATCACTATGGCCTGAAGAAACGTAAACTGGATAAAAAAATGTTCGGCCTTTTCTGGCATAAAGTGCTGAATCGTAAGATCCCGCTGGTACGAGGCTTTGACGATATGTTCCTTGCACCACATTCCAGACACACCGAAGTGCCAATCGAAGATATCCATAACTGTAAAGAACTGACAGTACTTGCAGAATCAGAAGAAGCAGGACTTTTCCTCGCAATGGCAGATGGTGGCCGCAAGATTTTCGTAATGGGACATCCGGAATATGACCGCGTGACACTTGACGGAGAATACAAGCGAGATGTCAGCAAAAATCTTCCGATAGAGATACCTGAGAACTATTACAAAGACAATAACCCGGAGAACAGACCACTTCTTATGTGGAGAGCTCATGCAAACAACCTCTATACAAACTGGCTGAATTACTATGTATATCAGAGCACTCCATTCGACCTGTACGGAACACCGGATTTCAGCGAGATTTAAAGGGCAGAAAGGATATCTGATACAATGAATATTAGAAATATGATGAAGTTTACAGGTGCATGGAACACCTTCAAAAGAAACCATCCGAAATTCCCTGCATTCTGTCAGGCAGTTTCACGCAAGGGAATCAGAGAGGGAAGCATTATTGAGATTGTATTTACCACTCCTGAAGGAGAGAAAATCGAGACAAATCTCAAGGTGAAAAACAGCGATCTGGAATTATTAAGACAATTATCAGAATAAGCAATAAGCAGTAACGCAATAATCGGCCGGAGCAGATTTTACAAAATTTTTATTTGAATATTATGTATAAACCTGTTATAGTATACTATGTTGGTTATAGTTAGTTATTGTTCACTCAATCGGTAACAAAATGCTTCAAAACATACATTTTTATACTCGGATATCCAGATGACCAGCACTTATCCGGATGTCTTATGAAACAGTAAATTGAAACATCTGCTGCAGATTCGGACAATAGTTTCTCACAAGAAAGAAAGAGGAAGAAAATTGCGTAAAAAATCACATATTTTATTAGCAAGGTATCTTGCGGATCAGATGCAGACCACAGCAAGCCTGCAGTCTCACAGAAAGGCTTTCTGCCTGGGCAGCATTCTGCCGGATATCAAGCCGTCTTTCATTACTAAGAGACATGAGTTCTACGGAACATTTGAGGATGTCAAGAGAAGAATGAGAGAACTGGCGGATGTCAGACTGGATGAGAGCAACCAGAGAGTTTACTGGCGTCGGTTCGGCGAAGTGATCCACTATATGGCGGATTATTTTACCTTTCCTCATAATAAGACATATACGGGCACATTTGCTCAGCATAACCATTATGAGAAAGTGCTCAAGAACAGACTGAAAGCCTGTATACAGCAGGGAGAAGCACATAAATATCTGGAACCTGCGATACGTTTTGCGGATTTTTCCACACTGGTCGATTATATTGAGTCAAATCATGAGAGATATCTTAATAAACTTCGTTGCGTGGAAGAAGATATTCGCTTCATTCTGAATATGTGTTTTCAGGTAATCCAGGGGCTGGTACAGATCTGCATCGGACAGAGTTTTGCAAAGACTGCACAGGCAGCCTGAAGCGAAAAAATACATGCTGATAAAATAAGGAAAGGCTGTGCGGAAGAAATTTCTGCACAGCTTTTTTACACACAGTCTCTTTGTGCGCGACCAATATTCGCAATCCGCTTCGCTGCGTGGCTCTATACCAAATAACCGCTCCGCAGTTTATCAGAAAGAGCGTTGCTCTTTCTGATGCAGGTAAGTACAGCAAATAAAGTTTGTTGTACTTACCTGATTTGGTTAAAATGTGACGAAAAAATGAATTTTGGTTAAATGAGGAAATTGACCGGCCACAGCGGTTGATTTCATAAAATGATTATGCTAGAATAAAACAGGTTAATGTTTTAGTAAAAAATATAAATAAACTTACAAACAGCATAATTAATGCTGTTGAGTGATAGGAAAGAATAAACAGTATGCCCTTACTGACAGGGGGACAAGGACATGCTTAGAGTAAGAAGGGAGCAATTTAGATATATGAAAAATAAGTATCTTACCAAGTTCTTATGTCTGACATTGATGTCAGGTATGGTATTATCCGGTCCTGTATCCATACTTGCAGCGGAGGAAGTACCTGCATATACATCAGAAGACGGCAGTTCAGACTTCAGCGACTCCAGCGACTTTGGTTCAGAACCTGAAGATCCTACACCGACACCGGCAGACCCAACACCAGCACCGGTAGATCCAACTCCGGATCCTGTAGATCCTACACCATCTCCTGCAGACCCGACGCCGACACCGGTGGATCCTACACCGACACCGACACCGGCAGACCCAACGCCGACACCGGTGGATCCTACACCGACACCGGCAGATCAGATTACAGCGGCAGCACAGGATGTGATCAAAAGAATTACTGAACTGAATGCGCAGGAAGTAACTCTGGAGAAGAAATCTATTGTTCAGAGTATCCGTACAGCTTACAATGCCCTTTCTGATAAAGAGAAAGCACAGGTTTCAAATTATAATCTTCTGGTTCAGGCAGAGGCTAAGATTGCCCAGTTAGAAGAACAGCAGAAGAATAATACAAACAGCAACACAAACAATTCATTTACAGATAATACCACCAGCACAGCGCAGACTGGAACTCCGGTATACTATGCATCTAATATCCATGCCGGTAAGGATTTCTATCTGGACAGCTTAAAGAGCAATTATAATCTGACTTTCTCAGATGATTTTGCCACTGTTATGGATGAAATCGAGAAAGAATATAAAGAGAAGAATAAAGTTTCAGATGCCAGCGACACTGACGGCAGCAAGACCACCACATCCGCAGACAGTCTTCTGGTAAGAAACTGGCAGGATATCCTTGCAGTATATGTATACCAGCAGAGCAAAGACGGCAAGACAGAATTCACACTAGATTCCTCTTGTAAGGAAGATCTGGCGAAGATTTTCGCAGAGATGAATCCAATCGTAAGAGACAAGAATATTACTCACGTTACATACGGTAACCGTAAGATCAACTACTATATCAAGAAGAATAAAATTGCCAAGAAAGACCGTACAATTCTTAAGAAATATGTAGAAACAGACTGCAAGCTTCTGTGCGCGGTTGTAACAGCGGCAAATGGCTTCGTCCGTGAGAGCGTTGGTGATGATGTTTCTGAGGAGAGAGTAAATGTTATCTCCGCAGCTTATTCACTGGTTGGTAAGGTTGGATATTTCTGGGGTGGTAAATCCACAGTAATCGGAGATGATCCAAGCTGGGGAACATCTGAGACAGTATCCGCTGAAGGAAGCAAGAGTACCGGTACAATTCGTGCATATGGTCTGGACTGCAGCGGTTTTGTTACCTGGGCAGTAATCAACGGATATCAGGACAAAGCTATGCAGGGAGCCGTAGGAGACGGAACTTCAGACCAGTGGGAGAAAGCAAACGTAGTAAGCGAAGCAGATGCACAGCCTGGCGATCTCGTATTCCAGAAAGGACCAGAAGCAGGAAGCGATAACCATGTAGGTATTCTCTGCGGTAAGACAGACGCAGGTGACTGGATCGCAGTACATTGTTCTTCCGGAAAGAATGGTGTAACGGTAGGTGAAGCATATAGTGCAAGCTTCAGATATATCCGTCAGCCATCCTTCTATCCGACTTCTGAGCAGGTGCAGGAGATGCAGAACAGCAGCACAGCAATCAGTTCCGGCACAGATATTTTCAGTTCAAATGTAACCGTAAGCAATACCCTGCAGGATGCAATGAAGAACAGCGGTTCTGCAAGCTCTTCTGCAACAGGACTGACAGCACCGGATTCTTCAAATACAATATCTATTATTTCTGATAAGATTGACCTGTCTACAGAGGATGTTGCAGTATTTAAGGCGAAATAAGTCAATCGGATATTCGAAAACCGCTTTCGCTACGTGGCTCTACGCCGAATAACTGCTCGGAAATTAAATAGCATAAGAAAGGCAAAAGCGCCTGACAGAACTTACTGCCCAGGGCTTTTGCCTTTTTGCGTTTTCTATATATTTCCGGAATAAACCATCAGCATTAGAACTGAAACGTTAAAGCTAAATTTGAGCTTTTTGCCTGATAATCTGCGGGATATGTCTGGAAAATGTGAAAAATATGTGCAAATAGGGAAACAAAAATTGATAAACTATACAAGATATGTTAAGTTTAAATCAATAAAAATGTTACTGAGAACGAAGTGAACAGTAGCATAAAAATCTGAAGATAAGAGAATAGTAATGTCTATAATATGATTCCGGTTTTCTACTGTATTTGATATATATTAGATACAGCATTTAGTGTACCTGAAAATATCAGTGATCGGTATGCTGGCAGCTTAGCCGTATCAGAAACAGGGCATTGCTAAATTCGGAAAAGAGACGCATAGATGGCATTAAGACGTGAACGAATGAGACTTGGTGACCTGCTCATCAAGCAGAATGTATTAACTGAAGATGAATTAAAGAAAGCCCTTGCATTACAGAAGGGAAGCGGCAAGAAGATCGGTGAAGTCCTGGTAGATAACGGATTTATCACAGAAGACATGATCGTACGTGCACTTCAGATGCAGTTAGGCCTTAAGGTAGTCCAGCTGACAGGTGTGACAATTCCGAAGGAAGTCAGAGGACTGGTCAGTGTCGATCTGCTTAAGAAATACACTTGTATTCCTTTTGAACTTGACCCATATAATGCGAATATCCTTCATCTTGCAATGGCAGATCCTATGGATATGGCGGCCATTGATGATATTTCCATTGTAACGAATCTGCAGGTAGAGCCGTATATCGCATCTACCAGGGATGTACTGGCAGCAATCGACAGATGCTACGGTGCATCAGAGACACTGGATGCAGCCAGACGATTTACACAGGAGAGAGCACAGCTTCGTGGAAATACAGCAGATGAGGACACAGATGCAGACGTAAGCGATGCACCTATCGTACAGCTTGTACGTTCTTTGCTGGAGCAGGCAATCAGACAGAGAGCCAGCGACATTCATATTGAAGCTCTTGAGAGCAAGGTTCGTGTCCGTTACAGGATCGATGGTGCGCTCTATGAGCGTATGGTATATGACAACAGCCTTCTCCCTGCAATTTCCACCCGTATCAAGATTCTTGGGGGTATGGACATCTCAGAGAAAAGGAAACCTCAGGACGGACGTATGTCTATTATGGTAGACAGACAGGATTATGATATCCGAATTTCCTCTTTGCCTACTGTGCACGGAGAGAAGATCGTAATGCGACTCTCTTCCAAACTGAACCTTACACGTAACAAGAAAGACCTAGGACTTCCACCCGATGAGATGGAACGTTTCAACCATATGCTGGCAAGTCCTTTCGGGATCATCCTTGTAACAGGACCGACAGGAAGCGGTAAATCCACTACCCTGTATACAGCATTAAGTGAATTAAATAAAGAAGCAGTCAATATCGTCACAGTAGAGGATCCTGTGGAGGCAGATATTGAGGGCATAAATCAGGTACAGGTCAACAATAAGGTAGAACTGAATTTTGCGTCAGCTCTTCGCTCTATCCTGCGTCAGGACCCGGACATCATTATGATCGGTGAGATCCGAGACAGGGAGACTGCTGCTATTGCAGTACAGGCTTCCATAACAGGACATCTGGTTGTTTCTACATTGCATACAAATAATGCAGTAGGTACTCTGAACCGTATGGCGGACATGGGAGTGGAGAGATATCTGATCGCAGATTCTGTTGTGGGAGTTATCGCACAGCGCCTTGTGCGTAAGTTGTGCGGCCATTGTAAGAAGATGCGCCCTGCAACCTCTGAGGAGAAGAGAGTTCTGAGAATGAATACACAGGAGGAAGTAAATGTCTACGAACCCTGTGGCTGTGATTTCTGTAGCCATACGGGATATTACGGGCGTATCGGTGTGTTCGAGATCATGGAGGTCAATGACGAGATCCGTGACCTGATCGCAGAGAATGGGACAACAGAAGAACTGGAACGCGCAGCCAGAAACAGCGGAATGCGCACACTGAGAGATAATGGTATCAGCTATGTGCTGAATGGCACCACTTCTGTGGAAGAGATGCTTAAGGCATCTTATGAATGATCGAGACTGACAGATTATTAATTTTACGACTATTAATATAGAAGGAATTCCTGCGGAACCGGAGTTCTCCGGAGATCCCAGGGAGTTACGAGGCAGATTAGGAAATATGTATGATTTAGATGAAATACTGATACAGTCAGTGAAGGTAAAGGCTTCCGACATCCACCTGACAACCGGCAGACCGCCCAGTTACAGGATTGATGGTGTGCTGACTTCCATAGAGGGAGAACGTCTGACTCCTCAGATGCTTGAAGACATTCTCATGCCCCTGATGGATGTCCGTCACAGAGAAGAACTGCAGAATAACGGACAGACAGACTTCGCATATGCCATCTCAGGTGTGGGACGTTTCCGCGTAAATGTATTTAAACAGAGAGGAACACTTGCTTCCGTTATGCGAAGCCTTCCTTTCAATATCCCGGAACCTGAGGATCTTGGTATTCCTGCAGAGGTAGTGGAGATGACCTCGCGGAAAAGAGGTCTCGTTCTGGTAACAGGGCCGACAGGAAGCGGGAAATCAACTACACTGGCTTCATTGATCCATGTGATAAACAGGAATTATCCATATCACATTATCACTCTGGAGGACCCGATCGAATATCTTCACAGACATGACAAGTCAGTGGTTAACCAGAGGGAGATCGGCAGTGATTCAACGAGTTACGCACAGGCACTGAGGGCTGCACTGCGTGAAGACCCGGATGTTATCCTGGTAGGAGAGATGCGAGATCTGGAAACTATTTCCACAGCGATCACAGCAGCGGAGACCGGTCATCTGGTATTCTCCACCCTGCATACTATTGGTGCGGACAAGACCATTGACAGGATCATTGATGTATTTCCGCCAAATCAGCAGCAGCAGATAAGGATACAGCTTGCCTCTGTATTAGAGTGCGTTGTATCCCAGCAGCTTCTTAAGAAAGCAGACGGAAGCGGCCGTGTGGCTGCACTTGAAATACTTTTTGCAAATAATGCAGTGCGAAACCTGATCCGTGAGAGCAAGACCTATCAGATATCCTCTGTGATGCAGACCAACAGACGTGCAGGAATGCAGACAATGGATGATGCACTGTATGACTTATATATGAGAAAACTGATCGATGGGGATAATGCAGTGACATATGCCCAGGATCCGGTCAGTATGAACAAAAAAGTCAGCTTTGACTTCTGACAGAAACCCGATCTGGCAGATACCCTGAGCCTGACTGAGAGAAAGAAGTGATAAAATGCCGGGTTTTACCTACGTGGCAGTAGATAAAAAGGGAAAAGAGAAAAAAGGAAATATTGAGGCTGACACCAGAGAGAAAGTTATAGATATCCTGAAAAACGACGGGCTGATCCCTGTTTCGGTAAAAGAACAGGGCGCCCTGAACAAAGAGATAGATTTCTCCATAGGAAAGAAAGTAAAGCCAAGAGATCTCAGTGTATTCTGCCGTCAGTTCGTCAGCATCACACAGGCAGGTGTCCCGATGAAGGAAGCCCTGCAGATGCTCTCGGAGCAGACAGAGAACAAATGGCTGAAGCGCGCTATCTCAGAGGTACTTCTCAGTGTGGAGAAGGGAAATACACTGGCAGACTCCATGAGAGGCCAGTCAGATATTTTCCCGCCAATGCTTATCAATATGGTAGAGGCAGGGGAGAACTCCGGTAGTCTGGAGATGGCTTTCACGCGAATGGCAGTACAGTTTGAGAAGGAAGCCAAACTGAAAGCTACTATTAAGAAGGCTACGATTTATCCGATTATTCTGGTTATTGCGGCGATCGGTGTTGTGGCGGTAATGATGTTATTCGTTATCCCGATTTTCATTGATATGTTCGCAGATCTGGATGTAGAGATGCCGGCGATCACGATGTGGGTTATGAATACTAGTAAATGGGTGACTGCCAACTGGTATATTATTCTGGCAGTGATTATTCTGATTGTTGTGGCGTATAAGCTGATTTACAGGACAGAACAGGGTAGATTGACGATTGATAAGATTAAGATGAAGATGCCACTGTTTGGTAAGCTGACTGTAAAGACTGCGTGTGCGCAGTTTGCCAGGACGATGAGTACGTTGCTGTCGTCGGGTATTTCTACGATTGATGCGTTGGAGACAGTGGCGAAGATCGTTAATAATATTCATTATACAAATGCGCTGATGAAAGCCAGAGAGGAAGTTATGAAGGGTATTCCGCTTTCGGAGCCGTTGGTGGCTTCGGGAATTTTTCCGCCGATGGTTTGTCATATGACGGGGATTGGTGAGGAGACCGGTAATATCGAGGATATGCTGGAGAAGCTGGCGGATTATTATGATGAAGAGGTGGAGATGACTACGCAGAGTGTGCTGGCGGCTATGGAGCCGTTGATTATTGTGTTTATGGCACTTGTGGTTGGTACGCTGGTTATCGCGGTTATTTCGCCGATTGGGGCTATGTATAATGGATTGGATAATCTGTAAGTTATATGGATATTGTGAGCGAAGGAAAGAAAGCTGTTTGATTTATTAAAACGGCGAAATTAATGTGAAAAGAGAAAAATAATGCTTTGCGAGTGGCAACCGCGTAAAAAGTTGCTGAAATAACCATAATTTGGATGTTTCATGGCTGGCATAGGGGCTGTGTTCATCATAGAATCATGTAAATGTCGTGTTTTCTTTGAATGACATGGAAGGGGGCGCATGGAAAAAACGGGATTTTAGTGATTTTTTTAAGAATCAGACGTAAAAAAGATGGATTAATATAGTGAAATTAATTATATATGTCAAATGTGAATCTGGTTGTCGGGTGGACGCTCCGAAATATAGATGTATTTGTCTAC
>ERZ791889.623-NODE-623-length-13302-cov-5.031630_pt1 | contig 13302 bp, 12 predicted proteins | sample MGYA00510156_ERZ791889 | MGnify/ENA primary metagenome ERZ791889 (study PRJEB30046, sample SAMN00792108) | human gut metagenome | study: EMG produced TPA metagenomics assembly of the A metagenome-wide association study of gut microbiota in type 2...
TTTTTTAGGACATTTGATTATAGGAAATATAAATGATACTTTTGTCAGATATTTTATATATTCTTTTCATATGCCTTTATTTATTGGAATATCAGGATATTTATTTAATTATGATTTTTTGAAAAATTCTCCTAAAGATTTTATAAAAAAATTAGTCAAGAAAATAATAGTTCCTTTAAAAAAATCTATTGAATTGTTATATGCACTTATTTTTTCATTCATATTAATTTCCCTTTATTTTTTATTATTCTTATTAAAGAAAATGTATTTAATGATTTTAGTTGAACAAAAGCTTGTTCTCTATACTCTTTTATGAAAAAATCTATTACAAAAAGTGCCATAAATTGTGTAACTAAAGTCGCAATAGCTGCTCCATTTATTCCATATTTTGGAATTAATAAAGCATTTAAAATAACATTTAATATCAAACTTAAAAATGTTTTATAAAAACTTTTTTGAGTGATACCTTTTATAGTCATATGACTTGTCTGTAAAGAACCATTAGCTTTTATAAAAATTGAAAATGCTAATATAGAATAAACCATAATAGCTGGATTATACTCTGGTTCGTACACATACTTAAATAACCATTTTATAACTATTATAGATAAAAATGTTAAAAATAAATATAATTGAGTTATCATAGTATTGGATAAAAGAAAGAAATTATAGTATTTTTCATAATTTTCCCTATAAAGTTCTATCATTTTAGGATATATAGAATTTTGGATAGGTCCAATCAAAATAGCAAATATTCCAGATAAGATAACTCCTATTGAATATACTCCCACTTCTTCCTCTCCCAGATAATAGTTTATCATCAATTTATCTAATTGAGTATAAATTAAAAATGATACAAAAGTTATCCATAAAAATTTACTCTCATCTATCATTTTCAACAATAGCTTCGTATTTAATTTATTTTCTATTTTTCTATTAATTAGATAATATTTTTTATATTGATATTTTAATAAACACATTCTTATAAAACTTCCTATACACCTAATAATAGGAATTACAATGATTCCCATCTTTAATAGCATGCATATATATTGAAGTGAATAAGAAATAATTTTTACTATATTATTTGATATAACGATTCTTCTTGATTCAAGTTTGTATTCAAAAAAGTTTTCTATTCCAAAAGTTGTTGTTGATAAAATGTTATCTAAACACATAAATATCAATAGATAAAAAAGAGTATTATCTATTTCTAAAGCTACTTTTAAAAAAATTGGTACTAAAAACAATAAAATGGCTATTGAATTTTTGAAAAACGTAATATTATACACTATTTTATCAAAATTTTCTTCAGTATAATATTTTTTGATAACCCTACTATTAAGAATTTCAAAAAATATTCCAGAAAAACCAACCAATGACATTGCATAGGAATATTTTCCATATAATTCAGCTCCATAATAATTTGCTACTTTTATCCCTACTATAAATTGAAGAAAAAGTATAAAAAACTGATCAAACATAAGCCATCCTATATTTTGAGTTATTTTTTTTACACCTATACTCATAATCTTCCCCTTAATCTAAAAAAGCATTTCTTTTCATTATTTTATCTTGACTTCCAAATATTTCTAATAATTTCGGATGTACCTCTGTTCCATAAAAATCAATTTCTATATTTTTTCCTAAACCAAACACTGCACTTGAAAAAACAGTTACTGCTTTTTTTATATTTATTCCAACTAATTCTAATATTTCTACTGGGTACTTCTCTTCCATTACATAACAACCAGAGAAATAAATTGAGTAATCTGTTTTTTCTCTGGGATGAGGCTTTATAATAATAGACTGATTATCGTATTTTTCTAATATTTTTGAATATAACTTTATTTTTTCTTTTTCCGATATCGTATTATCTTCTGATAATGGCTGAGTAAATAACATTATTGTATTTTCATTGACTTTTTTTAATATCTTTGGATTAAAATCAAAAACATTTAATATAATTTTCTTTTCTTCTTCTGATTTTTTATTCCATAACTCTTTTAAACTTATTATTTCAGCTTTATTTTCTAATCCTTTTGGAATTTCTTTGCACAGATTTTCTGTAAGAAATATTTTTTTTACTCTATCTCCGAAACCTAAAACTTCTTTTCTTTCTCCTAGTCTAAATAATTTTAAAATCATATTTCTTATAAAATCTTTAAAAGTATCATTTCCATAATATTTTTCACTATAATTTAAAAATCCTTCTTCAATTACTATCATATCCTCTTTAAAAAAAAGTCTTTTGCCTAAATATTGTTGATCTAAACCAAATAGTATATACTTATTTTCTTTTATTTTTAAAAGAAGATTTTTTAAGTTTTTTCTAACCTTCCTTACATAAAAGATTCTTGACATTAATTTTTTTTCTAATTTTTCCCCATTAATCACTATTTTTTCACCTTTTAGTTTATTCCATATGTTTTCTTTAAAATTTTTCCAATTAGAAGTTGTTATATAAATACAATCATCAAAATTATCATTTATTAAAAAAAATAATAATAGTACTCTGTCAGAAGTATATAGAAATACTTTTCTTCTTTTCATTTTATTCTATTCTCCTTTAAATAACTTATCCCATTCTTTTTTTATCACTTCTAGGCTATACCTCTCTCCCAATTTTTTACTATTTTCTGAATAATATTCATAATTATCATATATTTTTTTCACTGCTTCTATAAATTTATCTTCATTCCACTCTTTTTCTAAAAGAACCCCATTATCTATAACAATATCTCTTGCTGAATCAAATGTATTTCTCAAAACTATTGGTAATCCTCTTCTCATTGCTTCTATTATTGAAATTGGATAACCTTCATAATCACTTGTCATTATAAATATTCCTGATTCATCTAATTTTTCTTGTACATTATTTGTGCTTCCTCTTAAAAATACATTATTAATTTTTTTCTCTTCAATTATTTTTTTGCAATATTCTACATCTGTACCATTTCCATAAATATCTAATGTATAATCTGGTAATTTTCTCATTACTTTTATTGCTAAATCAAATCTTTTTGAATTATTATCTATTCTTGCTATCATTATTAATTTCTTATTACTTTGTTTTTTATTTCTTAAAAGTTCTATTCCACTTGAGTGTCTTATAACCTTCACTCTTTCTTTTTTTAAATTTAATCCCTTACAAAATATTTCCCTGTCATATGGAGACAATGCAATAAAATAATCTAGATTTTCTTTCAATGCTGTATTTAATCTTCCACCATCACAATAAATATCTAAATATTTTGACCAACTTGTGTGTTGAACTAAAATTTTTTTTGATTTTATATTTGATAAAATATTAACCTCATACGGATAAGAAAAAATTATCATATTAGGTGCTATTTTTTTTACTTTTTTTATTAGCAAATATTCTCTCAATTTATTTTTTAAAATTCTATTTATAAATCTAAAAAATATAGATGCACTCCCTACTTTTATAATATCTTCCACTTCATAAATTGATTTCTGCTTTTTTACATTATACACAATTATCTTTATTTTTTTACCAAACATGTATTTTAAAGCTCTATTAAAACTTTCTATTCCTCCTTGACCTTTCGGATTGTTAAATAAAGCTATTGATAATATTTTCATTCTTATTAATCTCCTATTATTAGCTTATCCCATTCTTTTTTTATTATTTCTTGACTGTATCTTTTCCCTAATTCTTTACTATTTTCTGAATAATACTCGTAATTATTATAGATATTTTTTACTGCTTCTACAAATTTTTCTTCATTCCATTCTTTATTAAGTAATATTCCATTTTTATTGTTCACTACTATATCTTGTGCTGCTTCATAAGTATTTCTTAGTATTAAAGGAAGACCTCTTCTCATCGCCTCTATATTAGTTATTCCATATCCTTCAAAATCACTTGTCATTATAAATATTCCTGATTCATCCAACTTTTCTTGTACTTTTGTTGTGCCTCCCCTAAAATAAACATTATTGATATTATTCTCTTTAACTATATTCTTTAACATAGTTAACTCTTCTTTTCCATCTACTCTATCAGCATATATATCTAGAGTAAATTTAGGTAATTTTTTCATAGCTTTTATTGCTAAATCAAATCTTTTTTGTTCGTTATCTAATCTAGCTATCATAATTAATTTTTTATTTTTTTCTTTTTTATCTCTTTGTAATTCCATTTCACAAGTATGTCTTATGACTTTTAGTTTCTCATTAGGAATGTTAAACCCTTTCTGAAATTTTTCTTTATCATATAGAGATAAGACGACATAATAATTTAAACTATTTCTTATTTTCTTCATTCTTGATATATCAGAAATAAATCTCTCAAAATTAAAATGTTGAACTAATATCTTTTTTTTACATTTAAAATCTTTTATCATCTCTAATTCATATGGCATATTACATATTATGATTTCAGGATTTATTTTTTTTAATTGTCTAATAACTAAAAATTTTCTAATTCTATCCTTTAATAACCTATTTACCACTCTAAAAATAATACTTAAGCTTCCAATTTCTATTACATCATTAACTTGATAAATTTTTTCATCTTTATTTTTATTAGTTAATAAAATTGTATCTTCGTTATAAAATTTTTTTATTTTTCTAACAAATGTTTGTATTCCACCTTGAGCCATAGGATGAGCTGCTAAAGTTAATACTACTATTTTTTTCATTAATACTCCTCTATTTTCTATTTAAAACTTACTTCCATAAACTTCCCAAATGTTTATTGAATTCATAAGGAATTGTATCCAATCCCATAGCTGGAGTAAATGTAATCTCTCCAAATTTAATTTTTCCATTATCATTATATAAATCTACTCTACAATAATCAAATTCATTTGATAATTCTCTCACAATTTTTTTCATTTCTTCAAAATTATTTGGTTTTAAAATTTCTTTTGATGTATTTTTATCTTCTCCCATTTGGAAAGGAACTAATTTCCAGTCCATATCATAAACATTCTGTCTTCTGTTTTTAAATCTATTAAAAACAACTTCTAAATATTTAGGTTCTCCATTAAAACAATGAAATTTATAATCTGTAATATTTTTTAATTTTTCTTCACAAATTATTCTAGGTTTTATATTTTTATAGTGCCATTCTCTAGTCATGTAATAAAAATTTCTTTTTAAAAAAATTCCTAACTTTTTTTTTGCCTTTTTTATATCAAATTTTTCCTTATCATCACATACTATTACACTTCCAGAATCATGATTACATTTTAAAACAAATTCTCTTGGCAAAGATTTTAAATCTATCTGATCCGCACTGTCATAAACTTCATATAATTTTATTAAATATTCTTCTCCTATTTTTTTCCTTACCCATTCTCTTACTAAATATTTGTCTGCTAATTTTGAATATATTTCCTTTTTATCAAATAAAATTCTACGAATTATTTTTTCATTAAAAGTTTTTGGAGAGTCTAAATTTAATTCTTTGCCGAAAAATCTTTTATAAGCTTTTTCATAATATTTGCGATCTGATTTCCATAAAAAAGATAATCTATTATAAAAATAAATCATTCTTCCATATTCATCATATTTTTGTAAAAATTTTTTTATACTTTTTTTCATTTTTAACCTCTCTATTATTTTTTAAAAAATATTTTCAATTTTTTTAAATTATCATAATTTTTTTCAAATAAAGTCATTAAAAATATTTTTATATTGTCTTTTAAAGATATTTTAAATTTATTTATTTTTAAATAATATTTTAAGCATTCTAATCTTTTATAATCGTGATACCACTCTATTAAATCAAGATAAAAATCATTATTTATCTTTTTAGCTTCTTTTTCAGTTATAACTGTTCCTACAAAAGATAATCTTTTGTTTAAAACTTTTCTCATATCATTTGCTTTATTTTCATTTTTTCTCCTTGTTAAACTTTCTCCTGTATCTTTATACCTTACCAAGTTTTCCTCTATGTATTTTCCAATATATCCTTTTTCTAAAATTTTCAGTATAAGCATATACTCTTGTCTTATAGATATAAGCTCAAAACCTTTTACTTCATTTAAAACATCTCTCCTAAACATAAAAACAGTAGTTTCTACAATTCCATGTTGATTCATAATATGAGTTTTTAACATATTCTCTGTTTCATAATATTTTTTCTTATTTGAAACTATTTTTTCATTAAAATATCTATTACAACCTATAAAAGCAACTTTAGAATCTGATTTTTCTAATAATTCTACTTGTTTTCTCACCTTTTCATTGTTATACTCTTCATCATCATCTAGGAAACAAACATATTTTCCAGAAGCATTTTCTAATCCTCTATTTCTTGCAACAGCTCCACCAGAATTTTTTTCAAGTTTTATATATTTTAATTTTTCCTTCATTTTTTCAAAATATGGTTTTAATTTTTCTTCTAATTTTTCTGTTATTTCAGGAAATTTCTCTCCATTATCATTTACAACAACAATTTCTATATTCTTATATGTTTGTTTTAATAAACATTCTATCGCTTCTATTAAAGTATCTACTCTATTATATGTTGGTATAACAATTGAAACTAAAGGTTTATTTTTATCCATTATTTTAATACCTCTTTCCATTTTTTTATAATATTATCTAACTTAAATCTTTTTGAATTTTCATAAGCTTTTTGAGAAAACTCTTTTATTTTTTCTCTATCTTGTGATAATTCTAAAAATTTTTCTATAAATAATTCTTCATTATTATTTTCTATTAAATAACCATCTTCTTCATTATTTATTACATCTTTTGGTCCTGTTTTTATATCGTAACTTATAATTGGTAAGCCAAAACTTTGTGCTTCTATCAATGTCATTGGTAATCCTTCAAATCTTGATGTCATAAGATATATAGATGCCTTCTCATAATACTCTTTTATATTTTTAGTATTTTCAACAAAAATAACATTTTTTAATTTTAAATTTTCTTTTTGCTTTAAAAGTTTTTCTTTATCTTCACCAGAACCTATAATATATAACTGCCAATCGCTACCTTTTTCCTCTATCTCTTTCCAAATATCTAGAAGCTTATCAAATCCTTTTTGAGCAGTAAGCCTTCCGATACTAACAGCTATTTTTGATTCACAACTATTTTTTGATTCATTTGGATATGGTGTAGGATTATATATGTAATCTATTTTTGATTTCACATTTAGATTTTTTAAAAATGCTTCTTTATCTTCATTAGTTAAAGTTACTATTTTATCAGCAAATTTTGAAGCTAGTATTCTTCCCCATCTTCTTCTTTTTATTCCTAAATCTGAATAAAAATTAAAATGTTCCCAAGATATTATCTTTGTTTTTAATCCTATTGTTGCAGGAATACTAAAAAATGAATGAATAGTATCTATATCTATAATATAGTCAAAATCATATTTTTTTAATTTTTTTCTCAATTTATAAGAAGCTGTTAAATTAAATTTTAATCCACCACAACTATCATATAAATTATCTAATTTTATTCTTCTATCCAGTTTAAAAAAACTTTTTTTTCCTCTTATACAACTAATTATTGTTATATCATACCCAAGTTTTACTAATTCATTAGCTATTATAGAAGTAACTCTCTCAGTTCCCCCACTATTTTCAAAATTTGCACTAAAAAAACATATTTTTTTCATAATTTTTCCTCATTAGTTATTTTCATATAGTTCTATATATAAATCTTCAAGTTCCTTTGCATTTTGTGTCATATCATATCCATGACTTCTTAAAGCTTCTACTGTATCTTTTCTCTCATACTCTCTATTTTTATCTATTATCTCAGCCCATTCTTTTAGAGATTTCTCAAGGTTTATAAATTCTGTCAATCCACATTCCAAATCTATCTCTTTCGTTACTGTATTAGATATAAAACATTTTAATCCAGCTCCTTGTGCTTCTACTAAGGTAACTGGCAACCCTTCAAAAATAGAGGGCAATATAAACAGATCAAAACCTTGTAATAATCTATTTACATCTTTTCTTACTCCTAAAAATATTACATTTTTATCAATATCTAATTCTTCTGCTTCTTTTTTTATTGTATCTAATGTATCTCCTGTTCCAACTAATGCTAATACATAATTTTTATTTTTTCTTAATAATTCATTAAATATCTTTATTAAAAAACTATGATTTTTTTCTTCACTAAATCTCCCTACATGTCCTATAAGAATTTCTTCCTCTTTTATATTTAATTCTCTTCTAACTTCTTCTCTCAAATCTTGATTAAATTTATATTCTCTAGGGTTAATTCCATTATTTATTACTTTAAAATCAGAATTTATTCCATAAAGCCATTCTCCTGCTTTTTTAGAACAAGCAAATTTCTTAGTAGAATTAGGATTTATTAAAAATTTTGAATAAGATTTGTAAATTTTTTCTATAAATCTATATTTTGGATATGAAGTATGACTATGAGCTATTCTCTCTTTTATTCCACATCTCTTTGCTTCTCTTAAAATTATTCCACTTACTGTATTATAATGAGAATGAACTACTTTATATTCTAAATGTTCTTTAAAAAACTTATGCAAAGTTTTCAAATATCCAAAATGTCCTAATTTTCCAAAAGATGGTATCCTATAAATTTTTCCACCTAAAGATAAAATCTCATCTTCAAATATTTGCTTTTCCTCTTGATGGATAAGAAAATCAAATTGAACTTTTGTTCTATCAATATTACGATAGATATTCATTATAAAATTTTCTATTCCACCCATATTCATTCCACCAGTTATTTGTAAAATCCTAATAGGTTTATCCATCTCTTCTCTCCTTCATTATTATATATCTATTTTTTATAATAGAAAATATTACTATTAATAATGGAACTATTTTATCTCTATGTCTTAAAGCTGTTCCTGCATTTCTTGTTCCTATTGAAAAAACTGCTATTGTGAATATCGCTGATAAAAATAAACATTTTAATATTTTTTTCTCTACCGGATTTAAACCTCTTTTTAAATTTTTTAAATAATACAATGATCCTAAAATTAAATATATATATATGCTAGAATTTAACAAAAATGATATTATATCTATTACTCCTCTAAACATATCTGGGGTAGGAGAAAAAAGAAAATAAAAAATAAATAATGGTAAATATATAACTATCTGTGTTAAGTTTTCTGTAGTAATACTTTGTAAATATCCGCTTGATGACATTTTTAATGAAGTATAGTTATTTGCCCTTACTATAGCATCTATATCTCCCCCACCAACTTTTTCAAGTAGTGAATCTTTAAACAAAATAAATCCTAATATTCCTAAAATTAATATTAATAATTGGTATATCTTTTGATTTTTCTTCCCCCCAGATAGGGCTACCATATATCCACCAGCAATAAAAATTGCCCCACTATGAAATATCGCTCCAACTCCTATAAATACAAAAGATTTTATCATTGCTATATTATCTTTATCTATACAATAAAATATAAAATTCTTCAACGAGTAAGATATAAATAATATTATAGTAGCCTCTCTTAATATTCCTGTTCTATAAATAAGACTTATTGGTGACAAAGCTGATACCCCAATCATCAAAATCAATAAATTCTTCTTTATTTTTAATTTTTTCAATATCTCGTATAAGTTTAAATTTATTAATAAACTAAAAAATATATTCATAACTTCTAAAGTCATAGCAGATCTTACTCTTATTATTTTATAAACTGGATTCAATATATAATAATTATATGCTCCTCTTCCAACATTTACATTATTTTCATAACTAAACCAAGCAAGTGCTTCAAAAGCTCTTGGATCAAATTCTAATAAAGGAAAAACTTTAATATAATTATCTATAAACGCCACTCCTAGTTGAATTAATATCATTATTATTAGAATAACTCTTATTTTTTTTTCTTTTATTTTTGTATTTATCATTATTAAAGATATTATTACTAATAAAACCATTGATAATACTCCAACTATTAGGGCTGTTGGTTCTCCACCCATTGCTTTAAAATAAGGCATTTTTCCTCCAAAACTATTTTAATTTTTCTTCCAATATTCTCCCAGTTTATAATCCCATTCTTTATCACTAAACTTTCCAAATCCTCCTGCATCACAGAAAGTTAATTCTCCAAAATAAATTTCCCCATTAATATTATATAAATCGACTCTTACATAATCAAAATCTTCTGATAATTTTTTTGCAACTTTTATCATCTCTTGAAAATTTTTGGGAGGTTTGACATCATATGTATATAACTCTGTTCCCATAGTAAAATTTAGTTTATTCCAATTTTCATCATAAGCATTTGATTTTAATATTCCTTTTTCTTTATTTCTTTCAGTTAAATGTTCTACTATAAGCTTCCCAGAATTAAAACAATGTATTTTATAATCATCTACTGTTTTTATATCTAATAACTTTTCAGCCATTATTTTAAATGGAATATCAGAATACCATGATTCCATTGTATAATCACCTACATCTATTCTCTTGCAATTTTCAAAAAAATCTCTAAGTTCCTCAAAATTTTCTTTATTTTTGTCCTTAATAATCTTTACTGCTGCATTACCAGAACCATTAGTAGTTTTTAATACAAAAGATTTTGGCAATTTTTCAAATTCTTCTTTTTTTAAACTCTCTGTTACTAAATATATTGGAATTAAATATTTTTCTCCAACTTTATTTTTTACATATTCTCTTACAGCATATTTATCAGCACATAGACTAAATAATTTATTTTTATCCTTTAACTTTCTCCATTGTAATTTTTCTGTATAAGTCTTAGGGTTTTTAAGATTCGGAATATATCCTTGTAAAAGAAAAACTCTCAACTTTATATACAACTCTTTTGGAATAAGTTTCATAAAAAAATAATTTATTTTTTGCTTAAATGTTAACATTTTTCCCCCTGTTTAATAATTTCTAAATATTTATCAATTACTATTTTTTCATCAAACTCTTCTACAGCTTTTTTTCTTCCATTTTCTCCTAATGTTTTTCTTCCTTCATCAGTTAGATTTAAAAATTTCTCAATTACCTCAGTCATACTTTCTACATCATTAGGTTTTGCAAGATATCCATTATATCCATCTTTTACTATATCTCTACAACCTACATTATCTGTTGTAAGTATTGGTTTTCCCATAGCTGCTGCTTCTATAAGAGATCTTGGTACTCCCTCTCTATAAAAAGATGGGAAGATTATAGCATCTACTTTTTTTATCTCATTTCTTACATCTTTTGAAGTTCCCAAGTATTTTATATTACTTTCTTTTTCCCATTGAGAAAGTTCTTCTTTAGAAATATGTCCCTCTTCATCTGTATAAACTTTTCCAAGAAGTTGAAATTCTATATTAGGATATTTTGGAGTCAATTTTTTCGAAACTTCATTTATTATTCTCACACCTTTTTTGAAAGATATTCTCCCAAGAAATAGAAATCTTATTTTATCATCTGTTTTTATTAATTTTTCAGGTGTGAATCTCTCAATCTCTACTCCAGAACCAGGTAACCTATCACAAAGTTTTTTATCAATCAGTTTGTTTTCTAAAAATATTCTTAAATCATCATCATTTTGAAAAAAAACCTTTTTAGGAAATCTAAAACTAATCTTATACAGTATTTTTACTATTTTACTTGTAAGATTATCAGTATCAAATATATCTCCCAACCCTGTAACATTATTTATAACTGGTATCCCTGTTAGTGTAGCAGCAAGAGTTCCATAAATATTTGGTTTTATTGTATAGTTTAACACATACTCTGGTTTTTCTTTTTTAAAAGTTTTTAGATAAAAGAAAAATAATTTCAAATCATTTAATATACTTGTTCCTCTCCTATCCATTTGAGAATCAATATATTTCCACCCATTTTGAGTTATTTGTTCTGCTAACCCATCTTTATTTCCCATACAAATAATCTCATAACCTTCTTTTTCTAACCTTTTCATTAAATTACATCTAAAATTATATACTGCAAACAATGTATTTGCATTTAAAATTATTTTTTTCATAATACTTCCTTTATATCAACATAATTTATTTTCTTTTTCTGCTCCTAACAAAAACGATAATATTGAACTTTTTGTTATTATTTTAACTGCTATAAAAGCTGTCAAAATTCTCAACACAAAAAATATACTTACAAATAGTTCTCCCTGTTCTATTGGTATAGTTTTATATAAAGTTGTTCTATAAACAACTGTTATAAATCCTTCTATCAGATAAAAAGTTAAAGAGTTTACTCCTATAAATCTCAGTATATTATATACAAAACTTTCTTCCTTTATTCTCAAAGAAATATTTAAAGTTAATAATATACCCATTAAGGCAAAAATAACACTATTAAAATAGTTTAAATAAAAACTTTTATGTGAAAATATCAAAAATATTACACCAAATACTAAAAATATTGTATTTTTATTCCAAATTCCATTTATAATTTTATCTTTATAAACAGGTCTTATAATATAACCAATATAAAAATACACTAAATATCCAACAGCAACATTTATTGAAAATATTTCTATATTACTAAATATCTTAAAATAATTTACTAAAATTAAAACTACCCCCAATAAATAGTATCTATCTTTTTTTAATATATATTTCTCCAAAAATGGAAAAATCATAAAAATTATAAATAAAGTATAAATAAACCAAGTTATTTTAGTTCCATAAAAAAATACCCTCATTGTATCAAATTTAGAATTAACTAAATTTGAAAGCAATGTTCTTGAAAAAAAATCAATTAAATTTATAAAAAAATAAGGTACCAGTATTCTTTTTATTTTGTGAGTATAATATTTTTTTAATTGAATATCTTTTCCATTATTCATAAGAAATCCAGATATTAAGAAAAATAAAGGCATATGAAAGCTATAAACAGTTCCATATAGATAAGAAAATATGTCATTTCCAATAAGTCCTTTCAAATTAAAACTATGCCCTGAGTAAACTAATATAATTCCTATTCCTTTCATCAAATCTAGTTCATCATATCTTTTTTTCATTTTAACCTTTCCTAAAAATTAATTTCTCTCTAATATAATCTATTATAATTGTACATAAAATACTTAATAAAAGTATCCATAATAAAATTAATATTGAATATTTTGGGAAAAAAGCTATTTTTTTAAAGTAATAGTAACAGAAGAAACTATGAATTAGCCATACCCCTGTTGTATATCTACTTAATAATAAAATAATCTTACTTTTTTCCAGTTCAAACATACTTAATAAACAAATAAAAAATGGAACTATAATAAAATTAAAAGCATGTCTTATATAATTAAATCTTTCTATCCAACAAGTAAATATAATCAACATTAAAAATAAAAATTTATAGCTCAGATTTTTTTCTTTTAAAAATTTTATA
>ERZ791889.633-NODE-633-length-13174-cov-2.248571_pt1 | contig 13174 bp, 8 predicted proteins | sample MGYA00510156_ERZ791889 | MGnify/ENA primary metagenome ERZ791889 (study PRJEB30046, sample SAMN00792108) | human gut metagenome | study: EMG produced TPA metagenomics assembly of the A metagenome-wide association study of gut microbiota in type 2...
ACAGCTAAAAAGTAAATTTATTATATCTGTATTTGTGTACAATCGCAATGCGCATATTATACAAATTGAATATTCAGAAAATTCAAACAAAAAAAGAATAGTTTAAAAATTATTAAAGAAAAATATAAAAAATGTGTTGACAACTAAAAGGGGTAGTGTTATTATTAAGTCAATCCAAAAGAGATACAACAATCACACATCTCAAAAGGATATTTAACTAAAGAGCGATTCTTAATTTAGTAAGCAGTCGTTAGATTAAAAATAAACGAACTAAGGAGGCAGAGGTCCAATGGATAGTATATCATCAGTTACATTTCAATATGTCAGTGGTACGGTAGATGCAGGTTCCTGTGAAAGAGACCTTTACCACGAAAGATAAGATCCAGTAAAAGTGAATGAAAAGATCAAATCGAAGAGATTGTAAAGCTGGATGAAAATGAAAAGATTCGACATCTACAGACGTATTGAATATAGATACCACATGTAGCCAAAGTTCCCGAACATGTGTAAAGAAACATGGATAAGGAATATCAGTTTTATATGAAGCACCCCCAGTTATAGAAAGAATAATCAAATAGGATGTTGGAATATCGTCAGATGATACTGCAGCAGCCGAAAGGTTATAGAGAGAATAACTGAAGAGAGGACTTTCATGATAGGATGATACCGATACCGAGTCGGATTTAGGTTATAGATATTGTTAAATTGAAGAACAGGAGGTTTCATATAAGCCAGTCTTAGTGAACAGACTGCTATATCAATTAACATAGGTAGAGGTCTTGCAGGAACAGAATTGAGAAGTTCCTTCGATTTATAAAATAGAATATGAAAAATTTGAATAAAATGTAAAATGCATCTTCAATGTCAATTGAGGGTGCATTTTTTTGACATTACGGGAGTCATATGGTAAACTAGAACAAACTAGGCAATGAAGAGAAAGATACCTGTAAGGTACAGACTAAGTATAATGAGGTGAGCATAGTGGACAAGTATGAATATAAGTTGAAGACAGAACAGATGCTAAAACTTATGGAAAACGGTGCATACAACAGAGCCGCTGAGATTGCTGACAGCATTGATTGGAAGCGTGTCAGAAATGTAAATATGCTGTTAAACGTCAGCAATATATATGAAAAGATCAGAGATTACCGTAAGAGTTTTGGAGTTCTGAGAGCTGCCTATCATAGAACAGAGGGGAGCAGAAAGATATTATATCGCTTGTGCACTCTTGCGATAAAGGTTGGAAATCTGGAAGAGGCAATCGACTATTATGATGAATACGTACAGGCTGCGCCAAAAGATCCGAATCAGTACATCCTAAGATACCGCCTGTTGAGAGCACGAAGAGCTCCGATCGAGCAGCAGATCCGTGCGTTGGAGCAGTTCAAAAAAGCAGAGTATGTCGAAGAGTGGGCATACGAGCTGGCCAAGAGATATGAAGAAGCCGGGATGACAGCCGAATGTCTGGAAGAGTGTGATGATTTGATTCTGTGGTTCAGCGAAGGCAAGTATGTATACAAGGCCATGGAACTGAAGATGCGATACAAGCCATTGACTCCACTGCAGCAGGAAAAGTATGACAGAAGGCTGGAAGAAGCAGAAAAATCTTCAGAAAGAGCAGCAGAAAAACTGATCGATCTGGGCAGAATAAAAGCTGAGGAAGAAGAAAAGCGGAGAAGAGAGCAGGAAGAAGCTGCCCGCTATACAGAGGATATGCTGGAGCGTTCTGAGCAGATCGCAGAGCCGGAGAATGCCGAACTCAGTGAGGAGGAAGTGGCAGAGCAGCTGAAAAAAGCGGAGCCGCCGAAGAAGAAGCTGGGTGATACGATGAAGCTTGGCGAGGCGCTTCAGAATTTGTTCCATACAGAAAAAGAAGAAGCGCAGGAGCAGGAAGAGCTGGAACTTTCAGAAGAGGATGCGGAAGAGTACGAAGAAGACATCGAAGAATTGGCAGAAGAGGACGCAGAACCGGTGGAAGGTGATGACGAGGAGAGTACAGGGGAAGATGATTGCTCAGATCTGGCAGAAGCACTGGAAGAGATTGAGTCATTATCAGATCTGGAATTGCTGGATCAAGTGACAGAGGAAGAACCTGTAGAAGAGATTATTGAGGAGACGATCGAGACGAAAGTTAAGGAAGTTGACCTGAAAGAATTAGAAGAGCTGGCAGAACCGGAAGTGGCAGATGCAGCAGATGTGGAAGTAATCGAGGAACCTGAAGTAGCAGAAGAGGCTGAGAAGGAAGATATGGAAAAAGAATCTATTAAATTAGAAGAAACAGAAATCAAAGAGGATGAGAGAATAGACGAGCCGGTTGACGATATACTTGATATTGATGATATTCTTGCTGAGTGGGAAGCCGCAGAGGGCAGTGTTGAACCGGAAGAAGTTCCAGAAGTGAACGAAGAGGATATAGAACAGATTGAGCGCAAGCCAAAGAGCCCGATCTTATCCCCGGATATTCAGAGGATGATCGATGAGATTGAAGGTGTGATTCCGGAAGAAGAGAGTGAGGAGATTCCGGTACACACGAGTACTCCTGTTGAACCTCTTGAGAATAAGGAGGAAGCAACAGAAGAGCTTAGAATGGAATCAGAAGAGCTGACTCTGGAGGTTGACAGTGCAGAAGATTATGAAGACCTTCTGACAGAAGACGCAGCAGAGGAACTGGAAGAGGAATTCGAAGAAGAACTGGATTACGATGATGATTATGAGGACGATTACGAATCGATTGCAGCAGGGCTGCAGGAAGAGTTCAAGCCGACGCTGAGTGATGAACCGGACGATCGTGAGATCCCGGATGAAGAGCCTGTTGAGTCGGATATTCTGAGTTCTACGACACCGCTGAGCAGAAAAGAGACTGCGAAGCTGATCGCGACAGGAAAGACTGCACCACTTCCGATGGATGAGATTGCAGATGCATTATCGATTTCCGATACAGGATTTTTGGTACACAGCCGCTATGATCTGTCCGGACAGGGTGCAAAAAGAGCAGGACTGACAGAAGAACAGAAGAAGCTGTTCTCCTACTTTGTTCCGGTGCGCGGCATGAGCGAGCAGCTGGTGGATGTTCTGGAGCAGGACCGCAATTGTACGAACAGAAGAGGTACATCCAATACAGGTAACCTTCTGATCGTCGGAAACAAAGGCAACGGAAAGACGGTTCTTGCGGTTGATGTGGTCAAGGCGATCCAGAAGCAGAGAAAGATCCGTCAGGGAAGAGTTGCGATCATCACTGGAGAAGCACTGAATAAGAAGAAGATCAGTGATATCATTGCTAAGCTGTACGGCGGAGCACTGATCATTGAAAAAGCAGGAAAATTAAGCGAAAGAACAGTTGCGAAGCTGAACAAAGCGATGGAAAAGGATACAGGTGAGATGCTGATCGTATTGGAAGAGCAGAGAAAGCCGCTGGATCGGGTGCTTTCTTCCAATAGAGAATTCAGAAAGAAATTTACAAGCAGATTGGAAGTGCCGATCTTTGTAAATGATGAGCTGGTTACATTCGGTCAGACGTATGCACAGGAGAATGGATACCGGATCGACGAGATGGGAATCCTGGCGCTGTACAGCCGGATCGATGCGATGCAGAGAGAAGATCACGCAGTGACAGTCGCAGAAGTAAAAGATATCATGGATGAGGCTATGGCGCATTCCCAGAAGGTATCTGCAAAGAAACTTGTAAAACGGGTACTTGGAAAGAATACAGACGATGCAGACCGCATTATTTTGACAGAAAAAGACTTTAATATTTAAATGGAAAGTGGAGGAAAGAGATTTCTTCCACTTTTTTTGAAAATATATACAAAAAAATAAAAAAGAAGTCCTTGGAAGAATTAGAAAATTATATAAAAAACGAAAGAATGTGAGGAGATATTATTGCGCTTTTTATGTCAAACAGGTGAGGATTTGTTACATATTGTGTACTGTTATCAAAATTAGGAAATTATTGTATAAAAAGGCGTTATATGTTGAAAAACGTAGAGAAATGTAGTAAATTTAAATAGATAGACGATGTTTATGAAATTTTTATAAACATCAGGGATTGGGGATGGAAGAGGATAAGGATATTATCCAATGTTTGAAAATAAGTAACACTTAGGAGGAGAGTTTTGTGGGAAAGAGTTTGAATCAAGCAAAAGCAAATGCGATTCGATACACGAAGAAGAAGGTTGAGCACTGGCAGCTTGTTTCCCTTGCACTGGCCGGATACGATGCAATTTCGATCATTATTGCATTTTTTCTGGCACTGTGGTTTCGGTTTGACTGCAGGTATTCTATGATCCCAAAGGAATTTTTGGGAGCATACCTTAAATTTATTGGTATTTATGTCATATTTTCGTTATTCGTATTTTGGCGTCTACGTCTGTACAACAGTATCTGGAGATTTGCAAGCTATAGTGAGTTAGTACGTATGATAGTTGCAACAGGTATTTCAAGTTTGTTTCATTGTACAGGTATGACGCTTTTTTTGGGCAGAATGCCGCTTTCGTATTATTTTTTTGGAACGGTGATCCAGTTTGGTATGACGCTGATGGTACGTTTTGCCTATCGTTTCGTTTTACTGGAGAGAAGTAAGCGGCGTAAAACGGAAGAGATCGCAAAAGCAAAGCGGGTACTTCTGATCGGGGGCGGAAAGGCCGGTCAGATCATCCTGCGGGATATCAAGACCGCAAAAGAGCTGAAGGATATTGTCTGCTGTATTATTGACGATAATCCGAATAAATGGGGAAGGTACATCGAAGGGGTGCCGATCGTCGGCGGTCGGGACGATATCTTATCGTGTGTGGAACGCTATAAGATCGACAAGATTATTGTAGCAGTACCGAGTGCTACGGCAGAGGAAAAAAGAGATATTCTGAACATCTGTAAAGAGACGGGATGTGAGCTGAAAAACCTGCCGGGCGTGTATCAGTTCCTGACTGGAGAGGTCAAGGTGAGCGCTTTGCGGGATGTCGACGTGGAGGAGCTGCTGGGACGGGAGCCGATCAAAGTAAATATGGAAGAGATCCATGCGTTTATTCATGGCAAAAAGGTGATGGTGACCGGAGGAGGCGGAAGCATTGGATCCGGACTCTGTCGTCAGATTGCATCGTATCAGCCGAAACAGTTGATCGTGTTTGATATTTATGAAAACAATGCATATGATATTCAGCAGGAGCTGAAAAAGAAATATCCGGATCTGGATCTGGTGGTTCTGGTTGGCTCCATTCGGGATTCCAGACGAATCAATTCGGTATTTGCGACGTATCGGCCAGATGTGGTCTATCATGCGGCAGCGCATAAACATGTACCGCTGATGGAGGACAGTCCATGTGAATCCATCAAAAATAATGCAATCGGAACGTATAAGACGGCCTATGCGGCGATGATGAACGGCTGTCAGAGATTTGTTCTGATCAGCACGGATAAGGCGGTCAATCCGACGAATATTATGGGAGCGAGCAAGCGTCTGTGCGAGATGATCATCCAGTCCTTTGATCGTATGATCAAAGAGGGGACACCGGAGAAGCTGCCGATTCTGTATGCCCATGCAGATGATGAAGACGGAGCAATGGTGCAGCAGGAATTCCCGAAAGATATCAAGACAGAGTTTGTGGCAGTCCGCTTTGGAAATGTACTGGGAAGCAATGGTTCGGTAATCCCACTGTTTAAAAAGCAGATTGAAGCGGGAGGACCGGTCACGGTGACTCATCCGGATATTATCCGTTATTTCATGACGATTCCGGAAGCAGTCAGTCTTGTTCTGCAGGCAGGAACGTATGCGCATGGCGGAGAAATCTTTGTGTTGGATATGGGAAGTCCGGTGAAGATCGATACTCTGGCAAGAAACCTGATCAAGCTGTCCGGACTGAAACCGGATGTGGATATCAAGGTGGAATATACGGGATTAAGACCGGGAGAAAAGCTCTATGAAGAGAAGCTGATGGCAGAAGAAGGGTTGAAGAAGACGAGGAACGAACTGATCCATATCGGATGTCCGATTCCGTTTGAAGTCGAAGCATTTTTAAAAGAGCTGGAGACATTAATGGGTATGGCATACATCAATGCAGACAATATCCGGGAAAAAGTAGCTGAAGTTGTGACAACGTACCATCCGGCAGGCGAACATGGAAGCGAGAAAAAGGGCGAAGTGTATGAAAGACTGCTGGGGGGAAGAGAGTGTGTAAAAAAGCAATATAGGAGTAAGGCATATGTCAATTGATAAAAAGAAGATTGGAAAAATATTGAAAGTGACAGCAATTGGCACAGGAGTCACTTTTTTGGGGTTGAATATGATTGCAAAAAAGAAAAAAGGGGATTCCGTTTTTGAAAAAGAAAAAGATCAGAAAAATCCTTTTGCTGGGAAAAAAGTTGTTTTTGTAGAAGATGAAAGTGATGAAGAGAATGCAGATGGTGTCAGAGGTCATTTGGAAGCAGTTGGAGAAACTAAAAAAAGTAAAGGAATTTATGACAGATACATTAAGAGAGCCATAGATGTTGTGCTCTCTTTTGGTGGATTAGTGGTCTTATCTCCTATTTATGCGGGAATTGCAATTGCAATTAAAATAGATGATCCAGGACCTGTATTCTTTACGCAGAAAAGAGTAGGGCAGAATAAAGAATTTTTCAAAATACATAAATTCCGTAGTATGAAAATGAGTACGCCACATGATGTGCCAACTCATATGTTGGGAGATCCGGATCAGTATATTACAAGGGTTGGAAAATTTTTAAGAAAACACAGTCTGGATGAGCTTCCGCAGATTTGGGACATTTTTATCGGAAATATGTCTGTGATTGGGCCTCGTCCGGCTCTTTGGAATCAGGATGTGCTGATTGCAGAACGTGAGAAATATCACGCAAATGATGTAAAACCAGGACTGACAGGCTGGGCACAGATCAACGGAAGAGATGAGCTGGAAATTCCTGTGAAAGCAAAATTAGATGGAGAATATGTGGAAAAAGAAAGTTTACTCTTTGATATCAAGTGCTTTTTGGGAACGATTGGTAAAGTGGCGAAGGATGACAGCGTGGTTGAAGGTGGAACTGGAGAGATGAGCAAACATAAAGATAAAGCTTTAATCATAACAAATCATTCGTATATGCTTTATCAATTTCGAAGAGAATTGATTCAAAAGATGCAAGAAAATTATGAAGTGGTAATTAGTATGCCTTTTGTTGGACATGAAGAAGATTTTATAGAGATGGGCTGTAAATGTATTAAAACAGATGTAAATCGTCGTGGTATTAACCCATTTACAGATATTAAACTATATAAAACATATAAACAGTTATTAAAAACGGAAAAACCAGATATGGTTATTACATATTCTATAAAACCTAATATATATGCAGGATTTGCTTGCAGATATTTAAAGATCCCGTATTGTGTAAATATTCAAGGATTGGGAACCGCATTTCAAAAGGAACCGATTGCTACAGTTGTTACACTTATGTATAAAATAGCTTTGAAAAAAGCTAAGGTTGTATTTTTTGAAAATCAAGGTAATGCAGATGAGTTTGTGAAAAGGCACATTATAGCAAAGCATAAGGAAACGGTTTTAAATGGAGCAGGAGTGAATTTGAATTTTTATGAATATCAACCTTATCCAGATGAAGAACAGGGAATTCATTTTTTATTTCTAGGAAGAATAATGAAAGAAAAAGGAATAGATGAGTTATTTTCTGTTGCAAAGAAGCTAAAAAATAAATATGGTAAGAAGATAGTGTTTGATCTTGTTGGTTTTTTTGAAGATGAGTATAAGGAAGTTGTAGAACAGTTAATGGCAGATGATGTAGTAATTTTTCATGGATTTCAGTCTGATCCGAGACCTTATTATACAATGAGTCATTGCATTATTTTACCAAGCTATCATGAAGGGATGAGTAATGTACTTTTAGAAGCAGCATCTACAGGCAGAGCAGTAATTACAACGAATATTCCAGGATGTAAAGAAGCCGTTGATGATGGTATCAATGGTTATCTGTGTAAAAAGATGGATATAGAAAGTCTTGAAGTTTGTATAGAGAAATTTATACGGTTAGATCGTGAAGAACGTAAGAATATGGGGATTGCTGGAAGACAGAAAATGGAAAAAGAATTTGATAAAAAAATGGTAGTTCAGGATACGTTAGATACAATTGAGTGTTAAGCGTTTGGTTTAAAGCAGATGATAAAAAGGAGTATCAGATATGTTTTCACAATATATTCTAATACTAATTTGGATAGGGTTTATGGCAATCATGTCCAATTTAATATACATGAAGCGATTTGAGTTAGTATGTGGAGAAAAAGTAGAGCGATACAGATGGCTATTTGCAATTCTTATATTTGTTCCAATTGTTTGGATGGCAGGTAACAGGGGTTGGTTTGCTGATACAGGACTTTATATTACGAACTATCAAGAAATGCCGAGTAATCTTTTAGAGTTGCCGAATTATGTTGCAAATGTAACGAAAGACAAAGGATTTTCAGCATTGTCTGTTATATTAAAGACTATTCTTGGTTCAGAATACACGCCATACCTTATGGTATTGGCTGCTTTTCAGGGAATATCTCTTGTTTGTTTTTTTAGAAAATATTCTCCAGATTATATTTTGTCTATCTTTTTATTTATAGCATCAACAGATTATCTTTCATGGATGTTTAATGGACTACGCCAATTTATGGCAGTTACCATTATTTTGTTTGCAACACCATTAATGTTAAGGAAAAAATATTTACCATTAATTTGTGTGATTTTGTTAGCATCTACAATGCATCAATCGGCCTTATTGATGATTCCGTTTGTTATAATTGCTCAAGGTGAGGCATGGAATAAAAAGACACTTTTATTTATAGTAGCGACACTATTAGCGGTTGTGTTTGTCGATCAATTTACTAATATATTAGATGATACCTTATCGGGCACACAATATGTGAATGTAGTAAGTGATTATACATCATGGAATGATGATGGAACGAATCCACTTAGAGTTGCGGTTTATTCTATACCTGCAATTTTATCCTTATTAGGAAAAAAACGAATTCAAGCAGAACATAATTTAGTGATAAATCTTTGTACTAATATGTCAATTATATCAATGGGACTTTATCTTATATCGATGGTGACTAGTGGGATATTTATAGGACGTCTCCCGATTTATTGTAGTTTATTTGGATATATTTTATTACCTTGGGAGATTAAGAAGATGTTTACATGGGAATCCAGAAGAATCGCTTATATCGGGCTCGTTGGTGCATATCTAGTATTTTATTATTATTCAATATTTCTTGCTTGAAAGGGGATTTATGAGAACAAAATTTAGTATTATTGTACCAATTTATGGTGTGGAAAAATATTTAGGGAAATGTATAAATAGTGTTCTTGATCAAAGCTATAATAATTATGAATTAATTCTTATTGATGATGGTTCACCAGACCGTTGTCCATTGATTTGTGATGAATATGCAGATAAAGATGAGCGTATTCTGGTCTTTCATAAAAAAAATGGTGGTGCATCATATGCAAGAAATATAGGAATAGAGCAAGCAACAGGAGACTATATCTTATTCCTTGATGGAGATGATTATTGGTTGGAAATAGATTTGCTGGAAAAGGTAAATGAAAGAATCAACCAATTCAATTCTGATGTCATATGTTTAAATTATAAAAAGGTTTATAGCAGTGGAAAAGAATATAAGTATTTTTCTGCAGATACAGATATGCCAGAAAAAAAGATGGGAGAATCATCAGTACAGTATATGATTCAGAATGCTATTTGGACGTCTGCTCCGTGGAATAAAGTTATAAAGAAAAGTTTATTTTCGAAAGGAAATTTGAATTTTATTAAAGGAATTACATCAGAAGATATAGATTGGTGTGCAAGGCTAGCTGTTTTAGCGACAACTTATGATTATATAGAAAAACCATATGTAGGATATCGACAAAGAGAAAGCTCGGTTTCTAAAGCAATGACATATGATAAAGTATGCTGTCTTCGTAACAATATCTTTAGAATAGAGGAAATTGTTGCGAAAGCACAAGGAGAAAAAAAGGAATTACTTATACAATATTTTTCTTACCAATATGGAACATTATTGTTTAATATATCATTATTACAATCATCAACACAGAGAAAACAAATTTGTAAAGAGATTAAGGATTTGTGGAAGGTGCTGGGATTTTCAAAAAGCAAAAAAATAAAAATGCTTAAATTTTTTGGAATGTTTTTTGGTATTGGCGGAACAGTAGAGATATTACATTTAATGGAATGCTTAAAGCGAGGAAAAAATGAAAAGAAAAAAAATAACAGTATTTACTCCAACATATAATCGCGCATATTGCCTTCATAAATGCTATGAAAGTATGAAAAGACAAACGAGTAAAGATTTTGAGTGGCTGATTATTGATGATGGATCTTCTGATGGAACAGATGAGTTGGTAAAGGGTTGGATGAAAGAAGAAAAATCTTTTCCGATCCGTTATATTTATAAAAAAAATGGTGGAATGCATACTGCCTATAATGTGGCATATGAGAATATTGATACGGAATTAGCCATGAATATTGATTCTGATGATTATCTGACAGATACAGCGATAGAAGATATATTAAATTTTTGGAAAAAAAATAAAAAAGAGAATGTAGGAGGGATTTATGCCTTAGACCAATATGAAAATGGAGAAATTATTGGCATTTCATTTCCGGAAGATTTAAAAGAATTTCATGGCTGGGGATATAAAACGATTTTTTATAAAAGTAACGGAAAAAAGAAACAGTTTGTAAATCGTGGAGATAAAAAATTTATAGGCGTGACAGATGTTATTAAACAGTATCCTCCTATTCCTGTCTTTGAAGGTGAAAAATATCACAGTTTGTATTATAAACAACATTTAATTGAACGTGATCATACTATCCTGATTATGAATAAGCCGGTATGTGTTGTCGAATATATGGCAGATGGAAGTTCAAATAATATGTATTCACAATATATAAATAATCCAAAAGGTTTTTGCAATGAACGTCGATTTGTAATGAAATATGCCCCTACAATAAAATTGAAGTTTGAGGCAGCAGTGCATTATGTTGCAGAAAGTATGATTGCTAAAGATAGTTGTTATATTCAAAATTCCACCAATAAGCTGTGCACAATTTTTGCTACACCTGCAGGCTTTCTTTTGTATTTGCTTATAAAAGGAAAAACAAAAGCAAAAAGATAGGTTTAAAGAGAGGGAGAGAAAAAATGAAAATAGCAATTATAGTGCCGTATTTTGGAAAAATGCCAAATTATTTCCAATTATTTTTAAATTCGTGCGCTTCCAATAAAAAATTTGACTGGTTGATTTTTTCAGATGACAAGGCAAAATATGATTATCCGGAAAATGTACATTTCATTCATATGACTTTTCAGGAGTGTCAAGAGATAGTACAGACCAAATTTGATTTTCAAATTGAACTTAGACGGCCGCAAAAAATATGTGATTATAAATGTGCCTACGGCTTGATTTTTGAACAGTTTTTGCAAGATTACGACTGGTGGGGACATTGTGATTTAGACCAGATATTTGGTGATCTAAAGGCTTTTATTACAGATGACATGTTGAGATCTTATGATAAAATTGGTTCACTTGGTCATTTAACTTTATATAGAAATACGTTAGATAATTGCAAGGTATTTATGAGTCCTTTGAACGGGAGAAGTAGATACAGAGAAGTTTTTGAGTCGCAAAAAGGATGTGCTTTTGATGAGTGGCTGCCAGATAATATAAATGAAATTTATATAAATTCAGGACGACCAATTATGCTTGAAAATAAGGGAGCAGATGTCAATTCATACTATACGCAGTTTTCACTGACAACATTTGATCTTAAAAAGAGAAAATATATACAAAGTGATATAAGAAATTCTATTTTTATGCTTGAGAAAGGGAAATTGTTTCAAGTATATGCCGGCAAGAATGGACTTGAAAAGACAGAATACCCATATGTTCATTTGCAAAAACGAAAGATGAAAGATATAAGATCTGATTTTAATGCAAAAGATTATTATATTATACCGAACTGCTTTGTGGATAAAACGAATAATCCTGGGAAATTATTGTTGAAGAGTAAAAAATGGAAAGTATTAAACTATCAGTATTTTAAAGTGAAAGTACAAAGTCTTAGATATAGACTGAAGAGTGGAGACTGGACATTTTCCAGTGTTTTTAAAATGTAAATCATTTTGAAAATCATGATATATAATTTAACAGATATGGTATTTATATGGTTTTTAAAAGATTTGTGATGAAAATGGAGAAAAAGTTTTAAAGTTAGAGGATGCATGAATGATTAAAATTTTATTTTTAATTCACGATTTATCAGTCGGAGGAGCAGAAAAAGTATTAATCAACTTGGTAAATAATATGGATACAACGAAATTCGATATTACGGTAATGACGTTGTTTGGCGGAGGGGTTAATGAGCAATTTCTCTCGCCTAACATAAGACATATTAACTGTTTCAGAAAAGCAATACCGGGAAATTCCCATCTTATGAAAATATTATCGCCGCAGATGCTGCATAAGTGGTTGATTAAAGAGCAGTATGATATGGAAGTGGCTTATCTAGAGGGACCGTCTGCCAGAATTATAAGTGGATGTCCAAATAAAAATACAAAGTTGATTTCCTGGATACATATTGAACAAAAAACAAGAAAGAATGCAGCCAGAGCTTTTCGAAATTATAATGAGTCGAATAAGTGCTACAGACGTTTTGACCGCATTGTCTGTGTATCTGAAACTGTAAAAAAAGATTTTTGCTCTTTATATTCCCTAAATGCTCCTATCGAAGTTCTTTATAATACAAATGAAAGTGAAAAAATTAAAAAACAATCAACGGATGCTGTGCAAGAGGAACTTTTTCGTAAAGATGAAGTGAATATAGTTGGTGTTGGTAAAGTTGTTATCAATAAAGGCTTCGATCGTATGGCAAGAATATTGAAACGATTGAGGGATAAAGGATATCCTGTACATTGGTATATACTGGGTGTGGGACCTGAGCAGGAGAAAATTGAACGATATTTGCAAGAAAATAACTTACAAAAATATTTTACGTTTTTAGGATATCAGACGAATCCTTATAAATATGTTGCCCGCTGTGATTTGTTTGTCTGTGCAAGTTTTGCAGAAGGCTTTTCTACAGCAACAACAGAAGCATTAATTGTAGGTAC
>ERZ791889.642-NODE-642-length-12938-cov-34.288753_pt1 | contig 12938 bp, 12 predicted proteins | sample MGYA00510156_ERZ791889 | MGnify/ENA primary metagenome ERZ791889 (study PRJEB30046, sample SAMN00792108) | human gut metagenome | study: EMG produced TPA metagenomics assembly of the A metagenome-wide association study of gut microbiota in type 2...
ATCTCCAATCGTTGTCAGTCCCTCTGGCAAGGTAATGTTTGTCAAAGAAGAACAAACACTAAATGCTAAATCTCCAATCGTTGTCAGTCCCTCTGGCAAGGTAATGTTTGTCAAAGAAGAACAACCACTAAATGCTCCATCTCCAATCGTTGTCAATCCCTCTGGCAAGGCAATGTTTGTCAAAGAAGAACAACCACTAAATGCTGATTCTCCAATACTCTTAACAAAAACTGGAACAATGAATTCAGTTCCTTTGCCAAAGTAAGTTATAAGATGCGTACCTTCTGAACCAAGAAGCATACCATCTATCACTTTAAAATGTGGAGAATTATTGTTTAACATGAGATTTTTACAACCCATAAAAGGATTGCTTCCAATATACGTTAAGCTAGATGGCAAGGTAATGTTTGTTAAGGAAGAACAACTTCTAAATGCTGATTCTCCGATCGTTGTCAATCCCTCTGGCAAGGTAAGGCTTATCAAAGAAGTATTATGATCAAACGCATTATTACAAACTACTCGCGTGCCTTCACGTACAGTATATTCCTTAAGTTTGTTATTCGCCTTCAGCAATCTCAATCCATCTTTACTGTACAAAACTCCAAACTCATCCAAGAACCCATGCTCTTTATCTTCATCCGTTACTTTTGTCGACAACTCCGTTGTCTCATCAACTTGCAGCTCTTCCGGGAAACTCAGATTCAATAATCTGAATGACACTGCAGCCAAATCACCGCCTGCATGGGCAAGCAGGAACAGGCCATAGATCCGAACCAGTTCAGCATCAGTGAACAGTTCCGGTAGGACCTTCAGCAAGGCGCAGGCACTCAAGTCGCGATAGTCAGCGGCTGAAAACAACAGTCGGTCGGCTGCAGCAAAATCATTCCACAGCGACGGACGGAGAGACAGTGCCTTCAATGACAGAAGAATCACAGTCAGTGCGAAATCATCAATGTGGTCGTTAAAGCGTTCGGAGGTGCGTTGCGGATGACGAAAATCCGGACTGCCCAGTTCCCGGGACTGCTGACCCTGCATGGCCGGAACGAACATGCCGTCGTAGTCCACCAGCACCAGACTGCCGTCCGGCCGGACCAGGATGTTGTCAGGTTTCAAATCGCCGTGGGCAAAGGGTTGCGACATCAGCCAGGAAGCCAGCCGGCTGAACTGGAACGCAAGTTTCTGCAGGGCATACGCATCCTGCAGATGCGATACCACGTAGCGGTCGAGTGTCTCACCTTCAATCCAGTCCATCAGCACCACTGGGAACTCCTCGTCTTCCGTGGAGTTCGATGCCACAAACAACTCATTCTCCAGGTAGCGGATTGGAGTCAGGAAGTTGCTGGATACAAAAGACAGTTCCTGCGATATCAGACGGTAACTCGCAGCACGGCCTTCCTGTTCCTTGAGGAAACACTTCACAGCCACATCCTTGCCTGTTTGGGCATCGTACATCTTGAACACGACGGCAAAGTTGCCGCTGCTCACGACGGGTTCACCCTGCGCATCGAGCACGGGGCGAAGATGTTGCAACTGATCAAAATTATCGGCAGCCTCTTTGACTGCACTGCAATATTCGGAAAGTAAGGGGTAGTTCATGGCTAAAGACTAAATTACAAGATTGGAAAAGTCATAGATAATGATGGGGTTACTAAATTCATAATTGAATTTACCTAGGCAGAAAAGCAATGCTGTAGTCGTCCAGGCACAAATAGCCGCGATGATACAGCCGATAGAGGTATTGGCTGAAGCGACGGACGGAAATGGACTGATGCAGCAACGGACGAAGCACCTGTTTACCGAAGTCGTCGATGTTACAGATATACTTTAGCGGAATGGAATCGGGAATGAGCACCTCTGCTTGATAGAAAGGCTGTTCGTCAGGGCTGACATCAAAATACTTGTTGGCCTTCACCGTATCAAAATGGATACGGTTCAGCGCGTCCAGACTATCGCCTATCTGCACCCCGTTGCGTGTGGCATTCCGGTCGGCAAACAAGACGCCCTCTTCCTCAATGATTTCCGGATCGATCAGCAGGATGACCGGATTTGAGATGCGTCCTTCGTTCATAGACACATACATCATCGGATTCTGCGGGGTAAAACTGATGCGTACATAGGATTCCAGTCCATCTCGGCTGTCAATCTGGCGCGAGAGCAGACCACCGTCGGGCTTGGGAATCCGGATTCCCTTCTGGTCGCAACCAGCCCACGAGTACAAACCTCCCGACTGGATGATGGATGGTAAGTTCTCCCGATCGGTAAAATGGTACAAATATCGAATCCCGTGACGGTTGAGCACCTCACGAAAGGCTTTTGATTGGTTTTTCTTTATCATAGATAGATAACATATTCAAAACTGATGTGACTTAGTTGCTATATATCGCCTTTTAGTAAGGGCTAAACAGCTAGATAATGCAATATTCGCAATAATAATTTATATTTGCAAATAATCAATAGGATTAAAGTGGTTAAATTTCTACGCTTGGCTTAATTCGCAAGCATTCGGCCAACCCTGTACCTTTAAATTACTAAAGAACAACACTAGTGTCCCGTTAAAATTTTGAATTTACCACATAACACACTATATATCTAAGCGATACATACATTTTTAATGTAAACCGATTTGATTCAAAACTTACCCAAACCAACATAAGATGTTATATAAGTACTTGAATATCAATAGCGGAATTCCGAGAATTAGAGTTCAGATTCTATTTCACGATTTTAACGGGACAGCAGTGAAAGGACAACAATATGCACAACCTTTTAAACATAAATCTTTTAATTTAATTCCGCCAATAGGTTTAAGTATTTGAACTTGATGCCTAAGTCAATTTCTAAACATGCTCATAATTATATACTAATCAAAGGAACTTTTCAATATCTTAATAATTTCATATACATACCTTGGATTTTCCGCCTCTTTCCATAACCCATTCATTCCGGTTTCCAGACAAAGCAGTTGCCGCTTGATTTCCAGACCACCTCCATATCCTGTCAGTTTACGATTGCTACCAATCACCCGGTGGCAAGGAACGATGACGGAGAGAGGATTGGCATTGTTGGCATTGGCTACTGCACGGACGGCCGTAGGTTTTCCGATACGGCAAGCCAACTCCTTATAGGTCTGGGTGCTTCCGTAGGGGATCTGTAGTAATTCTTTCCATACACTCTGTTGGAAATCACTTCCGGAAAGCAGAAGAGGCATTTGGAATGCAGTTCTCTTTCCTGCAAAGTATTCTTCCAGTTGGGATTGAGCTGTTTCAATCACCTCGCTTGTTCCTTCCAAATAGGTTGCAGAAAGTCTGGTCTGCAGCCGTTCGTCAATCCGTCGGCCATGTTCAGCTGTTGTGCGCCAGTCACACAGGCAGAGCCTGTTTTCAAAGGAACCCAGCAGCAATACCCCTATAGGTGAGGCATAAGGCTTGACTATAATTACTCGTTCTGTTCTCATATCCGTTTCGGATAGTGATGGTTCAGGTCGATGCCTATTTCCTTCATCCCCTGAACAGCCAGGGGATGAACTTCACTGGCCGGACGAACGCCGGCTGAATGGACTTCGAACGAAGGTTCCAGTTGTTGTAGGATGCCGTGAGCCATTTGGCTTCGGCAGCTGTTTCCGGTACAAAGTATCAGTATTTTCATGATTGAGGGATGGATTGTGAGGGATGAAAAGGACAACGCTTTCCGATACACTGGTTGTTCGAGTCGGAGCGGTGGCAGAGTGCGCACTCCATCAGCGTTTCCGTTTCCAGATACTCCAGCGGAGCCTGGCATATCAAGCATTCTTCGTTCATTATATAGTTGTTTCTTCTTTTTCTGAGTTGTTTCAGTAATGACACGAAGTTCGTAAAAAGTATGGAAATGAGCAAAGAAAGGTGCTTTTTTCTTTGGCCTTCCAAGCTACAGATGCTGCTTCATCACTTGTACCACTGCTTGTATGTATCTGGGATCTTCTGCATAGCCAATGTCACGTAGCCATTTCAGATAATCTACATTGCTGGAGTTTATCCGGCTCTTTTGACCATACCGATACTGCACCTTGGTATAGTAAGCCCGTACACTTTCCGTCCAATGGTTGAACTCATAGTACTTTCCGGTTTTGGGATTGGTAAGACCAAACAGGTTATGATGGAATACATTGCACTGTGCGCATCATCTTTTTTAAAGAATGCGCTGATTTCTGAGAGAAAATCTGTAACTTTGTGTACTGGCATAGAGTGGAGTGTTATTTTGTTTGATTACTTTAAAGATGCTCATTTTCTGCGATATACAGAAAGTTCTATGCCTTCTTTTATACCCTCTTATAAACTTTCATACTGACTTGCGAAACTTAAATTAACTACAAAAATGAAAAGCCTATTGGCAGAGTTAAATATGCGCTATTTTAATTCCGCCAACAGGTTAAAGTTATAAAAAATACTTGTTCTTTTCTTTTATAACGGGGTTTCTGTTCTAATACAAAAAAACGGGGCGATTGTTTTGTTTACTGAAACTTTTAATGGTACTGTTCGGGAGTAAGGTCAGTGGCCTTAATTTTTCAAGGGTCCTGTCCCCAAAGAGAGTGGGACAGGAGGAGACAGAGTATAAAGAGTTTTGTTTTCATAAGTAGGATTATTATTTCTTTTTTACGTTTTCCTCAAAGATTAGCATTAATTTGATTGTTTGTACTTTGTTGATCATCGTCTTTTCAGATTATGCAAAAACGGCAGTAGCCAAATTAAAGACTACTGCCATTCAATATTAGAATTTGTTTATATTTTAAATTCTGAACGGTTTCGTCTAACCGTTTGATGAATAAACATTTAACGGAGTATCTGAAAAGTAATGGTAACGACTAGGAAACCGTGCGATTTTCAGCGTTTTGCGGTGTTTTACTATCAAATAACTCTTTCAGGTGCAAAGATACGACAAATCTTTGATATAGTATCCAATACAAACAGTATTCGCCATTTTTTGCCTTTCGATATATACCTATTTGCTTATGCCGTTATTTTTTGCAGATTTGGATAAAAAAGGAAAGGCAAAATTCAGGAAGCATTGAAATTCTTTACTTTAGTTAGTGCAAAAATCGAATAATTTATTGTAACTTTGCAGCGGATTCGGTGTGCATATAATACCATCCCAATTAAGATAAGTCGCAACATATATAGTGGTTTTCAATATGATTATGAACAATTGTACAATATTAACAGGTAAAAACACCGTTAATATTGCATATCATAAACCTTGGTAATTTTTCCACATTCAAATCTAATTAATTCGATTTGAATGTCATTGTCTTTGTAATCCGGCATGCTATTTCAGGCTTGTCGAGAGATTTTTTGTGCTATAAAATCAAGAAACATTCAAAAGATAAAAGGAAAAATTCAAATGGAAAAAATCAGAAATTGGAAACAAGATTTCTATACAATATGGGCGGGGCAAGCTGTGTCCCTGATAACAAGTGGGGTTCTTCAAATGGCCATCATCTGGCATCTGACAAATACAACAGGGTCTGCGATGGTGTTGTCAATGGCGACCTTGGTTGGGTTTCTACCTCAAGCGGTTTTAGGTTCTGCAATCGGAGTACTTGTTGACCGCTGGAACCGGAAAATGGTCATGATTGGTGCAGATGTCATCATAGCTTGTGCTGGACTGGTACTTACCGTAATTTCCCTGTCAGCGGAACTACCTGTATGGATAGTAATGCTCATCCTCTTCATTAGAAGCGTTGGCACTGCATTCCATTCCCCTGCGTTAAGTGCGGTAACACCTCTTTTAGTGCCTGAAGAACAGTTAGTCAAATGTGCCGGCTACACCCAGTCCATCCAATCGGCAAGTTTCATCCTAAGTCCGGCAATTGCCGCTTTTCTCTATGCAAAATGGGGGTTGAATTCTGCGGTTGCCCTTGACGTATTCGGAGCAATAATTGCCTGTATCACTGTTGCAATGGTTCACATCCCAAAACAACCGATTGAAGCGCTGCAGCAAGAAAACTTTTTCACCGAACTGCGCATTGGCTATAACGCAATACGACAAAATAAAGCTCTTTTCACATTGCTTTGGATAGGAGCAATCAATATGTTCATTTATATGCCAATCAATGCGCTATTTCCGCTGATGAGTATGAATTATTTCGAGGGAAGTACCTTGCATGCTTCCGTGGTGGAAATTGTTTTTGCAGTTGGTATGTTGTTGGGCGGACTTCTATTGGGCGCATGGGGAGGTTTCAAAAAGCGCATGGCAAATATCATCGGCTCTATCTTTCTTATGGGAGTGTCATTGACTGTTTCCGGCTTGCTACCAACCAATGGTTTTATGATATTTGCGATATGTTGTACGTTGATGGGCTTTTCTGCCCCATTCTATAATGGAGTACAGACCGCGCTATTTCAAGAACAGATACAACCCGAGTATTTAGGGCGTGTTTTCGGACTTCTTGGCAGCATCATGTCGTTTGCCATGCCGCTTGGGTTGGTAGTGTCGGGTGCATTTGCAGACCAAATCGGGGTAAACCGTTGGTTTTTGTTCTCAGGTATGGCTATTCTGCTTCTCGCTATAATAGCCTTATGTCTTCCACAACTTAGAAAGGTCGACAATCAAAAACAAAAATCATGATTTATGAAACGTAACTAAATCTAAACAGCAATAAGCCTCTGATAGGGAAATACGATTATCGGAGGCTTATTGCAATCTGTTTTAACTACTTATGTAATTCCTCTACTTTTCCTTTGTGGTTGAATTGGCTGTCGTATGCTCTGCCGTAGCCTGTCGAACTGTTCCCTGAACCATTCGCCTATGGGCTGGCGGTTGATTACGAGTGTCAGTTTAGACTTGTCCGCAGGGTCTTTCACCACTTGAAAGCCTGCTCTTTCTGTCGTAAAACTCCGATTATGTTCCTCCGAATAAAGTTTGCCCTCGTATATCAAAGGCTTACCATAAGTCAATGTCGTGGTCTGCCTTTCATTGAACCCGACAAGGCGGCACAGGCTCTCTATTCTCATAATTTCCTTTGCCATAGGAAACCATGCACACAGCTTTTCGATAATGCGTTTCAAACCTGATACTTCATCTTTGTGTCTGACACTTTTTTCCGCCATCTCCTTACGGTGATTCTGCTGTATTTCCAACAACTGGCGGTTGTGCTCGGTTTGCATCGTGTGTATGCGGTTTTGCAGTATCTCAATGGTTTCCTCATGGGTGGCAACTTCCCGATACAGGGCGGTGTTCTCCCTTTCCAAAGTCTTGACCTTGTTGCTCCCGAAAAGAGAACCGACACTTTCAGCTATGTTGGTCGCTGCGGTGGTGGCTGCACCTTTCAGTTTCTCGGTCTGTACCTCTTTCTTGGCTTGTCTGAGTTCCTGTTCGGTTTCGGTTTTCTGCTCCTGTAACCGCTTGTTTTCTGCATCAAGGGCAGCGTTCTTTTTCTGTATGTCCCGATAATACTGTGTCGTGGTGGTGTGCCGTGCTTCGGAACCTCGCACACCTCGCTGTAATCCGTATTTAGCCATAACCCTTGCATAATTGTCGTGGTACGCAATCAAGGTCTGACGGTTGAACAGGTCATCGGCACACAAACGGACGGTATTTGCTTTCTTGTGATACTTCCGTTTGCCGTCTTCCTGCTCTTTCTTGGCTTTGCGCCTTTCACCTGTCACGATGGGAACAATGGCTGCATGGATATGCGGTGTCTTCTCGTCCATGTGAAGATGGGCGGCAACCACGTTCTCCCTGCCGAATGTGGCTTGCAGCCATTGGATGCTGTCGCTGCACCATTCGTCAAGTCTTCCGTTTTCCTGTATGTCCATCATGTCCTCATGTGTTCCCGACAGAACCACTCGGACTACACGGACTTGGTCATGTGTAATCTTCCGCTTGATGCCTGCCGTGTTCAGCCTGTGGGCAATCGCTTCATCCCTGCCATGAACGCCATCGGGGTATTCTATAAGTACCCTGTTCAGATGCGTTCTTGTCGGGTCTGCGTTTTTAGGTATGATTCTTCTCTCTATATGGTCGGATTGTACGGTGTCCGATGAACCTTTTGCTTTCTTTATGTCCAATGAAAAATATCCCATGTAGTTTGATTTTTACGGTTATTGTTATGAGTGTATTCTCTGCCTGTGGCATTGGCTCTCAGGGTTTCCAAAGGGATTTCCCTTTGGCTCGATAGGGAGTTTTTAGCATTACCGTGTAATGCGTGAAGAAAACGCCCTATTGAGCTATGGTATTTCTGTCTAAATACCCTTGGGAAAGCGAACCTGTTCCCCTCTATATTTTCAGCCCTTTCTTTTTCGGTGGCTGCATCATCCGCCTTGCGGATTGTACTTGCTTCTCCTCCTTTATCGGCTCTGTCGATTGGGACAAGAGTTTTTTGCACAGGTACTCGTTCAAGTCATTATACCCTGCATAGTGAACCGACATATCCTGCAAGCGGTCACCCAACATCCGTTGCAGGTTGGCGTATGCGTTCCGTCCTGCTGTGTCATTGTCAAGGAAACAGCCGATTCGGGTATAGGTTGCCAATATGCTTTCCGCTTTCGAGAGGTTGGAAACGGAGTTGAGAATGACGTAATCCTGTGCATTCAATCGTGGGTGTTGCGGATTGTTCTTTACTCGGATGGTCAGGAACGAGAGATAATCCATGAAGCCCTCGAAAAGATAACAGACGGTTCGTGGCTCTTTTTGCTGTCGGATATGGGTGATGTCCTTCGGGGCGACACATCCCTTGAAGTATCTATTACGCACTTCATACCCTCTTGCCATATTCGGGAAGCCGATGGCGAAATAGGGTTTGTCGGCATTCTCAAACCGCAGTTCCTTACACTCCCTTTTGGCGAGTTCAATGTCTATCCCCCTTTCTTGCAGATAGGCAATGAGCGCAGGTGATGACAGCTCGCCAACTCTTAATACCCGATAAGTGCGGTTGTCGGATTGCTGCTTGCCAAAAGAAAACGATGCAGGGCGGATGTATGGTGTCCGTTCCTCTATGCGCTTCAACAGGCAGGTTACATCTTCCGTATGGTAGAGTTCCGCTGCCAATGCGATGATGTTACCGCCCTTGCCAAGTCCAAAATCGTACCATTTGTTGAGTTCTGTGTTTACCTTGAAAGATGCGTCCGTTTCCTCTCTCAGCGGTGATTTGTACCAAAAGCTGCTGCCCTGTTGCTTGACGGGCGTGTAACCCAAACTTTGCAGATAGTCTGCGATTCTGATTTGTTTAACTTCTTGTATGTTCATGATATTCTATAGATTTGATGATGATTGTAAAAACGTTGATTTGTTGAATGGCTTATATAACACATTTATTTACAGAAAGATATTTGCTCAACATCTTCTCAACAAACCACTCGCCAAAAGAGAAATCAACAATCGGGTGCTGTTCCTCTCTCAACTTCTCTTTTCGATTGTTGAGATTTTGTTGAGAGTGTATATTGTTTATTGTCAGCATAGTTATATCCTTATTCATCAATTCAACAAAAAAAAGAATGATATTACAGGGATTCAAGTTGTTCCCTCGTGACAGAATAGAAACGACCGACCCGTTTTACAGGCTCATACCGACACTCCCGATTGTAGTTGAATTGGTAGGTGGTATAGGTCAGTCCGTTGGGTGCAGGCGTAAGTTTCCAACACTCCTGCAACACCTTTCGGACTTGGTGCTTCTCCACTTTTACCTGCGAGTGTACCAGCAACAGAAGAATGTCGTTGTAGCAGAACGAGAATGTGTCCGTGCCGACACTATCCATGATGTCAAGTATCAGCTCGTGCATCTCTATCTCCAGTCGGTTACGGTTGCTGCGGATTATCTTCTGCAAGGCTTCGGTATGCAACAGCGATGGAGCAAACCACATACGGCTTTCCTTTTCGGTGGATAGTGTTCTGTGTTGCAGGAAATGAAGAAAGGCGGGTATCTCCGCTTTCAGCTTTTGCAGGAAGTCGGTATCATCAGACTGCAAGCGGTCTATCTTGCGTACCCAATAGCGTGTTTCCCCTGCATCAATGATTACAGGCAAGTACTCGTTGTTGGAGCATAGCACGAACTTGGCGAAAAACGCTATCTCGTCACGGTCTTTGCCTTTGGCTTCCACCTTGTAGGAAAGTGTGGTGCTTAGGTTCTTCAACCGCTCGCTGTCCTCCCTACGGTTGAGCAGCACCTCGTCCACCACGATAAGCAGTTTGCCGGCCCAGTCGGAATTGAATTGGCTACGGAAATCCTCGTTGGTGTTAAAGGTTACATTGTTCTGAAATAGGAGTTTTAGAAAATTCAGAAATGTGCTTTTGCCTGTGTTGCGTTCCTCTGATACCAACAGCAGGATAGGCAGCTTTTGAATGGGGTACAAGTAGAGCAGTTGTAGGTAGTCCATGCCCAACTCGTATTGCTCCCCGAAGATGTGACCTACCAAAGATTGGATATGCGAGAAATCGCCCTCTTTAGGTTGGTGGTCTATCGGTTCATAGAGGTTAAGGAACTTGCCGACCACGGGATGGTAGCCGATGTGTTCGGGTACGGTGCAGAAGCCGTCATACTTGGGAACGCTGCCGATGTAGTCCTTGCCGTAGTCTTGGCGCAGGGTTTCGTTGTTCCATGCTATGCGTTTCCTTACATACCCTCCGTTCAGTTTGGGCTGCTCCACAATCTTGTAAAGCGTAGTCCCCACTCGGATGAATTCCTCCTTTGCCATGCCACCATCCGATGGCGGTCTGTGGCTGTCTTGTTGTTTGTTAGCTGACATAATCAAATGGTTTTAAGTTTGAAAAATACCAGCTACAAAAGTATAAGCATTTATCGGATAAGTTGTTACGCAAAACGCGGCAGAACGGTGACAAATAGCCCCCGAAGAAAAAACTTTCAATGGTTTGGAACGGAAGTCGGGCAGGACAGACGAAAAAACTCCCAAAAAACGAATGTGGGGATTACGCTTTTCGGGAGAAAAAATTGGAGTTCCTGTTGATATGTCGGTCAGATTATATGCTGACACGCTGGCTTGATTACTCTATTCGTGACTGAATGAATGGATTCCGTCAGTCGTGCAACCAATTCAGCTACGAGAAGTATTCGGCTTTGGCTATGCCGTTGGTGTTCAGCGAAAAGAAGATGCTTGTTTTCTCTTTTCGCAAGTACAGTCTTTCAAGAACGGCATTGCGCACCTGCTTCGCACTGTATGTGCCGATACGGAACGCAAGGGCGATTATCGTTTCAAGGCTGTAAACCTCCATGCTGCACTTGTCGGACAGTCGGATGGTATGCCTTATCTCACACTCATTCAGAATGCCGTTCTTGCAGAGTGTCTTTATCCCTGCCCTGATAGTCGGGGCGGTTACATTGAACAACTCGCAAAGCTCCCACTCACTCATGGCGGTTGCCTGTATATCTTTCGGCATAACTACATTGCCGAACTCGTTCATTGTTATGATGTTTCTTTCCTCTTTCATTATCGTTTGATTTAAGGGTTACTGAATGGCATTGCAAATGTTCTTTTCCATATCCTCCAGTTTGTGCGACAATGTTTCCATATCCTGACTAATCTTTTGGGCTGTGATTTTTGCGTAAATTTGGGTCGTTTTTATGTTGGTATGTCCCAAAAGTCGGCTGACGGTTTCAATGGGTACTCCGTTGGATAACAGCACAGTGGTCGCTGCCGAATGTCTTGCTACATGATAGGTCAAGTGGACTTTTATACCGCACAACTTGGCAATGGCTTTCAGCTTCTTGTTGCAAGTCGTGTTACTCGGCATGGGGAATACTTTATTATCTCTTGTCATACCCCTGTACTTCTCTATTATCTTTCGGGGAACATCCAACAATCGGATATTGGATTCCGTGTTAGTTTTCTTTCTTCGGGTGATAATCCACAGATTTCCGTCAAAGAATGTTTGCAGGTTGTCTTCCGTAAGGTTCTTGACATCGGAATATGCCAAACCTGTAAAGGTGGAGAACAGAAATAAATCCCTGACAAGCTCGTGTGTCTTGTCGGGCATATCGGTGTTCATCATTGTGTGTATCTCCTCTCTCGTAATATACCCTCTGTCCACGCTTTCGGGAGAGTTGATGTACCCTGCAAAGGGATTGAACGGCAGACGACCGTCATTCCTCGCTATGGAAATAATGTGTTTCAGCACAATCATGTAGCCCCAAATGGTATTGGTGCGGCATTTTTTCTCAGTACGCAGGAAATACTCGAAGTCGTTGATGAACGAGAGGTTCAACTCTTTTAACGGAATATCTTCACGCTTGTAGGTATGGGGTAGGAACTCACGGATGTGCTTGCAGACGGTAACATAACGTCGGAATGTTCCTTTTGCCCTGCTGTGTCCCACTTTCTTGGCAAATTCGCTGTTGTGTTGTTCAAACAGTTTTAGCAAGGTTTCCTGTTTGATACCGATGCCGAGATAGGCATCTTTCAACTTGGCAGCAGTGACATAACCGTCCGTCTGCATCAACTCTTGATAACGGCGGTTTATCTCCACTCTGATTTTGTCAACGGCACGGTTGATTCTTTGCGCTTCGGCACTCTTACCCGAAGCACGGTTGTTCTTCACGTCCCACAGGCGCAAGGGAACATCCATCTTGCAACTGAACTGCTTAATCTCTCCGTCCACCGTAATGCGACACATCAAAGGCAGGTTGCCGTTGGGTTTCTCACTGCCTTTCTTCACGTAGAACAATACCTTAAATGTACTTCTCATAACTCACTTTTTTTTGGTTACAAAATTAATTCATAGTGAGTTACCGACAGATACGACACATAACGCCAAACGATGCAAAATTTAGGTTTCGCAAGAAATTTGCATCATCGCACGGGTAATGATAAAGTAACTGAACTTTTGCTGCGTTTGTCCATATTCTGTCTCTTCTTGGCTTTTGAACAAGAGAAAAATATAGCGTAACGAACGCTTTTTCAGTCTGTTCGCTACGCTTTACTCAAATTTGCTATTCCGTTAGGTGTTTATTTTAA
>ERZ791889.647-NODE-647-length-12738-cov-2.347315_pt1 | contig 12738 bp, 9 predicted proteins | sample MGYA00510156_ERZ791889 | MGnify/ENA primary metagenome ERZ791889 (study PRJEB30046, sample SAMN00792108) | human gut metagenome | study: EMG produced TPA metagenomics assembly of the A metagenome-wide association study of gut microbiota in type 2...
TAGAATCCTTATTCTCTTTTCTCAGTGCATGAGGATCTTTCACTGCACTATCCGTGATCACTTCCGCAGAAGCTACACCTTTTATTTCCGTTTCTTTAATTTCCGGATTTTCTTTTCTATCATATTTTATGAAATAATTTTCATTATCCCGTTCCACGCAGAAGCGGAGGTCATACTCTGCTTCATCATCTTCATAAAGAGTATGTATCTCCGCCTCGGGATAAAATGCTTTAATCAATTCATAAACATCATGTTCAAATTCTCTGTTCTCAAACAGAATGCCTATCTTATACAAATGGATTATACCTCTTTTCATAGCCAATGCTTGTAGATACATCATGTCCTGGAAAAACTTCTGTTTCTTCCGGAAGAGAATCTACCAGTTTATGCAGACTCTGCACGATCTGTGCTGTACTTCCTCCCGGAAAATCTGTTCTTCCCACCGAACCATAAAAAACAGTATCGCCACTAAACAATACCGCCTCATCTTTCAGATAATAACAGCAGCTTCCCTTGGTATGTCCCGGTGTATGAATCATCTGAACAGAAAAACCAGCAATCTTAACCACGTCCAGATCTTCAAGAAAAACATCCGGCGCAATGGAACAATCTCTTCCACAATGTGCTGTCATATTAATCTCCGGTTCCCGAAGCATCTCTTCTTCCTGACGACAGGCATAAATCGGAATATTGTATTTCTCTTTCACTGCCTGAGCTGCCATGATATGGTCAAAATGTCCATGTGTAAGCAGAATTGCCACCGGTTTTCCATTCATCTGAGAAACTTTCAGCTCAATCTTCTCCGGACAGTCTGCCGGATCTATAATGATCAGCTCTCCGGTTTCTTTATTTTTAAGGAAATAGCAGTTTGTATATACAGGTCCTAATATACATTTCTGTAACTCTAAGTTCTTCATGTTATCCCTTTCTATCCATCGGTTTTCTGTGATCAGCCGGTCGTTCTCTCAACATCAATGACACTTTCTACCTGACGGATTTTCTCTATCAGAGAACGCAGTTCCTCCTTGCTTCCGATTTCAAAGCTCATGGAAATGGTTGCTTTCTCCTGCTTGCTTGTACGGCTGTTAATACTTCTAAGGTCAATCTTACGTTCTGTAAATATCTTAGAAAGATCAACAAGAAGTCCTGTACGGTTATTCGCATATACCTGAATCTCAGCCATGTACTTCTCTTTTTCCTTATTGTCAGGCTGCTGCCATTCTGCCTCGATCAACCGGCTTCGGTCAAGTTCTGACATATTCAGCACATTGATACAATCTGTACGGTGAATTGTAATTCCACGTCCTCTTGTGACAAAACCTACGATCTCATCACCCGGGATCGGATTACAACATTTTGAAAAACGAACCGCCACATCATGAATACCTTTTACCACAATACCGCTCTTGCTCTTCGCAATATGAAGCTTCTCCTGTGTTTCCGATGCAGCTTCCAGAACCTGCTCATCTGTCAGAGACTTCTTATTCTCCTTGTCATAGGCTTCTACCAGCTTATTAAATACCTGACCTTCTTTTAGTCCGCCATGACCAATCGCAGCAAGTACGGAATCCCAGTCGCGGAATCCATATTTATGCATAACAGCCTCCAGATACTGAGGCTTATTATAATTTACAATCTTAAATCCCTTTGCACGGGCATACTGCGCAAGCATTTCCTTACCCTTAAGGATGTTATCTTCTTTTAATTCTTTCTTAAACCACTGGTTAATTTTGTTTTTCGCCTGTGTACTCTTAACCAGTTTCAGCCAGTCACGGCTCGGTCCCTGAGAATTCTGTGAAGTAATGATCTCAATACGGTCACCATTCTTGATCTCGTATTCAATAGGAACAAGCTTTCCGTTTACACGCGCACCTACCATCTTATTTCCAACTGCGCTGTGGACACTGTAAGCAAAGTCAACCGGTGTCGAACCACTTGGAAGTGTCTTGACATCTCCCTGTGGAGTAAAGCAGTAAACACTGTCTGCAAAAAGGTCAAGGTCATTTTTCAGAAGACTCATAAACTCTTTGTTGTCAGACATATCTCTCTGCCATTCCAAGATCTGACGCAACCAGTTAAGCTTCTCTTCTTCACTCTTTCCTACAGGTGCTTTGCCGTCAGAAGATTCCTTATATTTCCAGTGTGCCGCGATACCATACTCAGCAGTTCTGTGCATCTCATAAGTACGAATCTGTATCTCAAACGGCTGTCCATTTGGACCAATCAGAGTCGTATGCAGTGACTGATACATATTGGGTTTTGGCATGGCAATATAATCCTTAAATCTTCCCGGAATCGGTTTGTACATCTCATGAATCACGCCAAGGGCAGCATAACAGTCTTTTACTGTATCTACCAGAATACGGACTGCAAACAGATCATAAATCTGGTCGATCGTCTTATCCTGATTTACCATCTTCTTGTAGATGCTGAAGAAATGTTTCACACGTCCGTCTACCTGTGATTTAATACTGGCATCTTCCATGTGTTTCTTGACTTCTTTTACGATTGCACCTACAAACTGTTCCCTCTCACTCTTGCGCAAAGCAATCTTCTCTACCAGATCATAATAAACATCTGGTTTCAGATATTTCAGTGACAAATCGTCCAGTTCTACTTTTATCTTGGAAATACCGAGACGCATGGCAATAGGAGCATAAATATCCATCGTCTCTCTTGCTTTTTCCTGCTGTTTCTCAGGGCGCATATACTGCAGAGTACGCATATTATGAAGGCGGTCAGCAAGTTTGATCAGAATGACTCGGATATCCTTTGCCATAGCAAGGAACATCTTTCTTAGATTCTCTGCCTGAACTTCCACTTTGTCCGCCGAATAAGACAGCTGTCCCAGCTTGGTAACACCATCTACAAGAAGTGCAACTTCTGAACCAAATTCCTTCTCAACTTCTTCATAAGTCATCCAGGTATCCTCGACCGCGTCATGAAGAAGACCTGCCACGATTGTCTCTTTATCCAGCTCCAGATCTGCCAGAATGATTGCCACACACAAAGGATGGATGATATATGGTTCACCGGACTTCCTCTTCTGTCCCTCATGCGCCTCACTCGCAACCTTATATGCTTTCTCTATCATAGAAATGTCTGTGGACGGATGATACTTTAAGACACTGTTTATCAGTTCTTTGTAAAGCACCTCCGGACTTGTAAAATCATGCATGGTTTTTACCGCTGCATCTGCTCTTTTTACAGATTCCAGTTTTTCTTTTTCAACCTGCATCTCATCTTTTTTTGCTTCTGTACCTTTCGTCATCTCTGCCATATACTCCCACCTGCCTGTCCTGCACGATCAGTCGTGCTTATTTACCGTCATAACAAATCACGGATGCTACATCATATCCTTTCAGTCTTTCACGTCCTTTTAATCCTGCAAGTTCCATCAGAAATACAACTTTGACCACTTCTCCGCCAAGCTGTTCTACAAGTTTAATGGCTGCTTCGATAGTACCGCCGGTTGCGATCAGGTCATCAATGATTACTACTTTCTGACCAGGTTTGATGGAATCTTTGTGCATCTCGATTTCTGCACTGCCATACTCCAGTTCATAGCTTGCAGATACTGTTTCGCATGGAAGTTTCCCTTTCTTACGAATCGGTACAAATGGTTTATGAAGATTATACGCAATCGGCACGCCAAAGATAAATCCTCTGGATTCTGTACCCGCGATCACATCTACGTCTAAATCTTTCAGGCAGTCCTGCATAGAATTGATTGCCAGCTGCAGACCATCTGCGTCCTGCAGAACACTTGTAATATCTCTGAAAATAATCCCCGGTTCTGGAAAATCCGGTATACTTCTTACGTATTCTTCAATTTTCTTCATTTTATCTCTCCTCCGGCATATTTAATACAAATCTTCAATAATTTCCCCAATTTTGCTGAAAAAACAGAGACTTGTTCTATTTAGTCAAGTAATAGATTAACTCATAAATATTTTATAGTATATCACCTTTTTATTTTAGAATCAATCGTTACTCTTATACTTAACAATAATTCTGAATAATGATCTGGAGACTTTCCCGGCCTCTGAACCTGTTAATTTCCGGATAATAAGTAACAGAAATACTGTCCTTTTCTCGTATAAAATTCATAAAATCATCTGCTTCTCCAAAATAAATTCCTTCTATTATGGCGCCCTGAGGGTCAAGAAGTTTTAACTTTACCACATTTTTATTTTTTCCAATAATGTTGCTGTCAAGCACTCTTAATCCTTTTTGCGCAAAAATTGGCTTTACATTTCCCTTTCCAAAAGGTTCTAACAGAGAAATCTGTTCTACCAGTTCTTTTGTAATATAGGAAATCGGCATTGCCACATCAATTACGATCTTAGGCCTTAGATCTTCTTCGGTCAATGTACAATTTTGGTTCAGCTGTTCTCTGAATTTCTCTATATTCTCTTCCTCTATCGAAAGTCCTGCCGCCATCGGATGCCCACCAAACTGAACCATCAGATCTGCACATTTTACCAGTTCATCATACATGGAATAGCTTTCTATGGATCTTCCACTGCCTTTTGCACATTTTTCTCCTCTTGTCAGCACAAATGCGGGTTTGTGATATTTCTCCCTGAGTCTTCCTGCAATAATTCCCGCAAGACTCTCATGGCATTCCGGAAGATACACCACCAGCACCCTGTCATTTTTCAGTTCTGTTGTTTCTATAAGCTGGATTGCTTCTTCCTTTCCTTTTTCAGTAAGTGCTTTTCTACTCTGATTAAGCGCTGTTAAATCCCCCGCAAGTTTTGCTGCTTCTTCTTTTGTCGGTGCATTCAAAAGCGCAAGCGAACGTGCTGCTGTGTCCAGTCTTCCACTGGCATTGATGCAAGGTCCTAACACAAATCCAATGTGATAGGCTGTAATCTTTGAGTCCTCCAGATTATTGGCACGAATCAGTTCCTGCAAACCTTTATTTTTTGTATTTGGGAGGCGTCTGAGGCCTTCTTTTACCAGAATACGGTTTTCTCCCTGAAGATCCATGACATCACCCACTGTTGCAATTGCAACCAGCTCATAGTAATCTTCCAGTTCTTTCTTTTGGATATCAAATCGTTCATAAAGAGCTGTGATGTATTTAAAAGCTACCACTGCACCACATAGATTTTTATTCGGATACAAACAGTCATATTGTTTCGGATTCAGAATCGCATCCGCAGGCGGCAATATTACCCGGCGTTCTCCGTTTTCCTCTCTGTAAGGAATGTCATGATGATCTGTTACGATCACTGTCATGCCTTTTTCTTTTGCCATCTGAATTTCTGCACAAGCAGCAATTCCATTATCACAAGTTACGATAGTGTCAATTTTATCCGACTCGGCTCTGTCTATCAGATGCTCATGGATCCCATATCCGTCTGCGACTCTGTCAGGAATATAAGTATCTACATTTGCTCCGATTCTTGTCAAGCCTTTCAGTAAAATGTATGTAGAAGTTACACCATCAATATCATAGTCTCCGATAATCCGGATTTTCGCCTCCTGCTGTATTTTTTTCTCCAGTATGTCTACTGCTTTTTTCATATCTTTCATTAACCAGGGAGATGGAATCGTATCTATTGTCCCTAACAGATATTCTTTTATTTTCTCTTCCCCGACCACATCTCTGTTTCTGATCAGCCTTGCGATCACCGGATCAATATGAAACTGTCTGCCTATCAGGTTAAAGTCTGCCTTCTTTGCAGCTACTACCCATTTTTCCATGTATTTTCTCCTCATTTATCTATAATAGTTAAACAAAACTAATTTCCTTTGCTTTCTCGTGAATGTCCACGGATTATTACATAATAATACAGTTTTCATCGGCTATGCAATACGTTTATAAAAAATGTCCCGGGGATTATCCCCCGGGACGGTATGTATCTGAACATTTAAATCAGATGAATATTCTATTTCTGTTCAGCATCATCATTTTGCTGATTTTTTGCAGCTTCTTCAGCCGCCAGACGTTCAGCTACTCTTTTTCTGTTTTTCTTCTTAGGCTGAGTCGGATCTTTCTGCGATCCGTCACGTGCTTTTTTAGGTTTAGAAGAAGATTTTCCGGATGTGGAAACTGTGGCAATCGCCGGCTGTCCTTTTCCTGCAAATTTCTTTTTCATTACATACCATAATGCACCTGTAATGCATACAGAAGAATATGCACCGACAAGAACACCAACCATCAGAGGTGCTGCGAACTCACGGATAGAAGAAACACCCATGATATAAAGAACAGCTACCATAACGAAAGTTGTAAAGGAAGTATAAATACTTCTTGTAAGTGTCTGAGTGATACTTGCATTTACAATCTCTGCCAGTTTCTCTCTGGAACCGCTGTGCAGATTCTCACGGATACGGTCGAAGATAACGATCGTAGCGTTAATGGAATAACCTACAATCGTAAGCATGCAGGCAATAAATGTATTACCTACGGATACTCTCGCGATTGCATAGAAAGCAAGTACAACTAAAACATCATGCAGAAGTGCAAGTACCGCACTGCTTGCAAAACGGATATCTTTAAATCTGAACCAGATATAAAGGAGCATACAGATTGTAGCTACGATAACCGCTACAATCGCATCCTGACGCATTTCCTTACTTACTGTAGAAGAAATACTCTCTGTGGAAATTGTGCTCTCATCTACACCAAATTTCTCAACCAGTGCATCTTTAAGCGCCTCACGCTCGCTCTGTTCCAGAGAACGTGTCTTAATTACAACCTGATTTGTTCCTACTACTTTTGTAGGCTGAACGTTCTTATCGCCTGTTACATCTTCAACAACTGGTGTTACCTCAGAGTCAATTGTCTTAATGTCCATGTCCTCATTAAATGTAACAGTTGTAGAAGTACCACCTGAGAACTCAAGGCTGTAATTCAAAGCTTTATTTCCGGCATTTGAATGAATAAACATTGCTACCGGACCGCTAAGAATAAGGATAATGGAAATAATGAAGAATACTTTCTTCTTTCCAAGGAAATCTACTACCTTACGTTCTTTAGCAGCTCCGTAGAATTTCGCATCGCGAACTCCAACTGCATAAAGCGCGTTCACAATCAGTCGGGATACAATCAAGGCTGTAAACATAGAGATTACGATACCAAGAGCCAAAGTATAAGCAAATCCCTTAACTGTACCGGACCCAAGCCACATCAGCACACATGCAGCGATCAAAGTTGTGATATTTCCATCAAAGATCGCGGAGAAAGCTTTGCTGAAACCGGATTTAATGGAATTTCTTACGGATACACCTGCACCGATCTCCTCACGAATACGCGCATAAATAATAACGTTGGCATCCACTGCCATACCGATACCCAGGATAATACCCGCAATACCCGGAAGAGTAAGTGTGATGTCAAAGGCATTCAGTATAATCAGCATCAATGATGTATAAAGGATCAGCGCAACACCTGCAACAACACCAGGTACGCGGTATACAATGATCATGAAAATGATAACAATGATAAGGCCGATAGCACCTGCAAGAACACTTGTAGAAATTGCTTCCTCACCAAGCTGTGCAGCTACAACACTGGAACGAAGTTCTTCCAGTTCCAGTCCCAGGGAACCGATACGGATATAAGAAGCAAGGTTCTGTGCTTCTTCCAGATCAGACATACCACTAATCTGTGCTTTTCCACCGGAAATCTCCTCATTTACGTTCGGAGCACTGATGATCTGATTATCGTAAACAATCGCTATCTGCTTGCCTACATTCTCTTTTGTAGCTTCTGCAAACTTTACCTTACCACTGTTGTCTCCGTCAGAAGTAAGTGTAAGACTTACTACATACTCTTTTGCGCTTGTGTTCTGGTTCTGAGTGGCACCACCCTGTGCATCTGCCACATCAGAGCCCTCCAGAACAACACTTCCGGATTCTTTAATCTCATCCATTGTTCTGGAAAGAACATAGCCGTTCTGTCCTGTAGTAAAGTTCTGGTTTCCGTCAGCATCCTGCTGAGTGATAAAATACAGAGAACCTGGTTTACCCAGATCGTTCAGAATGGTATCTGCATCTGTAACACCAGGAATCTCAACTGTGATACGGTCTGATCCTTCCTGATATACCTGAGCTTCTGTACTGTACTGTTCTACACGCTTCTGGAGCTTGTAGATAGTATCTGACATTTCCTCGCTTGTCGGATTACTTTCCTTGGCCTGGTAGGTAATGCTGACACCACCGGCAAGATCAAGACCTGTGTTGATATGTTTTGCTGCACCGGTTCCGGTAGGACCGATACCTACGGCTGCAGTAAAGCAAAAGAACACAGTCAGGATCAGTGTCAGAAGCAGCACTACGATTCCTTTACTTTTCTTCATAGTTCTTTTCCCTTCTTGATTATTTGTCCGCGGTCATGTGTCCATCTGCATGTACATCCATCAAGCAGATATTCTTTACCTGCTTTCACTACCTGCACATAATCGAAGAAGTGATTCGGTTATGAACAAATATTGATGTACCGGGCCATTTTCTATTATGATAACAGCCGGCAGATCACGCTATCAACCAGCATCCCTGCTGATTAATCACATGCCAGTGCGGCTTTTATCATGATAGCGCACTCCACACGTTTTCTCTGGAGTTCGCATCCGATTTCATAATTACCTTTGATATCTCCCTGGAAATGGAATGCATTTGCCGCACATCCGCCACTGCAGTAGAAACGTGCAAAACAATTCTTGCAATCTTTCTTTGTATAAACGTTGCATCCGCCAAATTCTTTCTGAATCTCTGGTTTTACGATACCCTCGTCTACATTTCCCATCAGATATTTTTCTTCACCAACGAACTGATGACATGGGTAAAGGTCACCCCATGGTGTTACAGCCAGGTATTCTGTTCCTGAACCGCAGCCAGACAGTCTCTTGTAAACGCATGGACCACCTGTCAGATCGATCATAAAGTGGAAGAAATTAAATCCTCTTCCCTCTTTTTCTCTCTTGATCATTTCTTTTGCAAGAGCATCATACTCTTCTATGATCTGCGGAATATCCTCCTCACGGATCGCATATTCCTCTGTATCTGCTGCGACTACCGGCTCTACAGAAATCTGTTTAAATCCCAGATCTGCCAGATGAAGCACATCTTTTGAGAAATCAAGATTATGATGTGTAAATGTACCTCTTACATAATACTTGTCCTGATTTCTGCATTCTGCAAACTTCTGGAATTTCGGCATGATCAGGTCATAGCTTCCGGCACCTTTTCTGAACGGACGCATATAATCATGTACTTCCTTACGTCCATCCACACTCAGTACAACATTTGCCATTTCTTTATTGCAGAATTCCATTACTTCATCATTAAGCAGAACGCCGTTTGTAGTAAGTGTAAAACGGAAGTTCTTATTATGAATCTTCTCCTGCTCTCTGCCGTATTTTACCAGATCTTTTACAACCTGCCAGTTCATCAATGGCTCTCCGCCAAAGAAATCCACTTCCAGGTTTCTTCTGGATCCTGAATTTGCGATCAGGAAATCAAGTGCTTTCTTGCCGACTTCATAAGACATCAGGGCTCTTCTGCCATGATACTCTCCCTCTTCGGCAAAACAATAACGGCAGGCCAGATTGCAGTCATGCGCAATGTGCAGGCACAATGCTTTTACAACGGTCTGCCGGTTATTTGAAAATTCTTCAATTGCATTCTCGTAAACATCTTTTGTAAAAAGCATTCCATCTTCTTTCAGCTTATTACATTCCTTTACAGATGTTTCGATATCTTCTTTCTTATATTTGTTTCCCAGTTTCTCTGCAATAGCTTCTGCGTCCAGACCATCTTCCAGGTAAGGAAGCGCTTCATATGTAACCTCATCTACCAGATGAATACATCCACTGTTGATGTCCAGCACAATATTAAAGCCATTGCTTTTATAACGGTGAATCAGACTCATTTTAACTAAAATCCTTTCTAAGCGTAAGATAAGCAGCGGAGTTTCCACTCCGCTGCTTATCTCATTTCTCCATAGCTGATCTTATTTCTGCTCACAGCTCTGGTTTCCTACTGTACAGGAAGTTTTACATGCGGACTGGCAGGAAGTCTGGCACTCGCCACATCCACCTTTCTTTACTGTGTTCTGTAAATTCTTTGTATTCAGGGTTTTGATATGTTCCATAACTCTATCCTCCTTATGTAATTATATTCTTGGCATAGTATATCATATATTTTTTAATTTTGAAAGCTTTTTTTTACGACAGCATTCCCCCAAGTGTTCCACCGCCCGCACACATGAAAAATGTAGTAACCGCATGTGCCAGACTCATGTCCCAATGCCCCTTTACTGTAAAGGAAACTGCCAGCAATAACACATAGTAGGCCAGACCTGTTACAACTCCCCACAGATATTTATCTCTATGTGTAATTTTACCGGCCATAAAGCCTCCCATGAAGCAGGCAAACACATAGACAACGATAATTCCTATGTCCACTGCCGTCTCTCCAAGATCAAAAGTAAACAGCAGAAATGCCAGGAGCAGTAATGCTACACCAGTTAGTGCATACGCAAATAATAATGATTTTAAAATCGTTCTGACTCTCATATACTTCCCTCCTGTTAAACTATATGGGAGAGAAATATATGTTATTCAAAATTTTATTTTCTGTTTTCTTCTACACTTTTATCTTATTTCTTTTTCTTCTTTACAAACACAACCACTCCGATGATTACTGCCGCAGCCACCACCAGTATTACAAATGGCAGAATTGTTGTTGTATCACCGGTATTTACCGCATTATTATTCTTAGCGGTTTCATTTCCCGAAGAACTGTCTGTCTGTGCGGATAATGAAGAAGTATTATTATTGTCAGAATTAGTATTAATTGACACTGTATTATTTTTACCTGTATCAGAAGACTGTTCCTGCGTATCAGATGAAGCCGGAGTAGGTGTCACTGTCCCGGCACTGTTTGAATCATCTCCGGTATCCGGACCTACCAGCTGTCTGCTTCCGGCAATTCCAAACGGACTGAAAGAATGCGTGCTAAACACCATGATTCCATCTTCCACGCTTGGAATGATTGTCTCAGTTGCACCATTATCCAGAAGATGCTCAATTGTATACTCATATCCAGATTTCACCGGTACAGTTACGCTGACATACTCTCCACTTGGAATTTCATATTCTGTGTCATTCTGAAGATCCCAGAGTTCAAATTCATAAGACTGGAAAATCATCGCATCGGATTCATTTGTGAACTGATAGCTGTCCCCGCTTGATACTCTGAACTGCACATACCAAGGAAGATTAGCGCCACTTACTGTGATACCGTCACAGGTATGGTTAATCTCTGCCCGCTCTTCTTTTTCTTCATCTGACAGGTTATCTTCCACATCTGTCGGACGGTTATCTTTTTCGTCTGGTAATACAGGATTGTCGAAAATGTTATCATCCTTGCTATCTGTGTTGTCTGAATCATTTTTTTTCTCATCAGCAGTATCCTGTGTCGTGTCATCTGCAATTTCTAATTTGCCGGTAACATCTGCGCTGTCTGAACTCTTGTCTGTACTATTTTCTTTGCTGTTTTTATCCTTATCATTCTGTGTGTCGTTTTCTTTTTTACTGTTTTCGTCTTTATTTTCCTTATCCGTGTTATCTTTATTTGCTTTAGCCGAATTCACTTCATCAGATTTACCATCTTTGTTATCGGAAGTATTTTTTTCTTCTTCAGCCGGAGTCTCTGATGGCGTTTCCTGATCCTTAGTATCCTCTGAATCCCCTGTCGCATCTGTGGAACTGCTGTCATCAATGCCATTCACCACTACATTAATATATCCAACAACTGCTCCCGCCTCTGAATCCCATCCTTCTGCATGACTCAGATCCTGTCCCTCTGCTGGTATAAGAAACACCTCGCAAGCCTGTACTCTCTGTGTCGGAACAAAACTTCCATCTGCCCATTCAAGAGTTCCATGTTCAGTTATCGGAAGTGCTATATTCGCAAGTTCTGTAGGCTGATCAATTGTAATATTATCCGGTATCAGTGCATCAGACACCTTTTCCTGTGATTCAGCCGCACTGACTGGTTCGGTCACAACAGGTACACTTCCTGTGATCAAAGCTGCTGTTAAAGCTGCTGCCGCAAGAATTCCCATTTTTTTCCCTGTTAATTTATTTCTTTTCATTCTATTTATGTTATTAGACATTTCGCACCTCTGTTTTTCATTTATCTTTCTTGTTTATATGTTATATATTAAGCAGATATCTTTAACCCGTATCATCTGCTATTTATATCTGAACCTAAATATGCCGTTCAAATTCAGTTTATTTTCCAATATCTGGCACTACCAGTTCAAAAGCTTTATCGTGCAGGCACGAACAGTTTTTGAACTTTTAACCTTGGTATCATTTATATTTCTTTTTTATACGGCATTATAATTATATAATAATATCGTATATTTGTATATACTATCAAATTTTTATTGTTTTGTAAATATTTTGTAATATTTTTTTTGATTTTAGCCGAATGAATTATAACACAAATCTTACTTTTTCAACACCCCTCATTTAAATTTTTTTTGCATTATTTTTTATAAGTAAGCTTTTTCTTGATTTTTTATAGGAAATCATGTATATTTTGCTTAAATATTTTTTGAGAGAATCTAATCAATTAAGAAAAGAAGTCCTTGTCTTTTTGATTTAGTGTACCGACAAGTTGATTCTTGAAACAATCTTGCAGTATAAATTTTCTTATTTCAAGGCAAAGGAGAGAGGCGTAGCGGTGGCTACGGCGATTGACGACAACGCG
>ERZ791889.651-NODE-651-length-12710-cov-1.773607_pt1 | contig 12710 bp, 9 predicted proteins | sample MGYA00510156_ERZ791889 | MGnify/ENA primary metagenome ERZ791889 (study PRJEB30046, sample SAMN00792108) | human gut metagenome | study: EMG produced TPA metagenomics assembly of the A metagenome-wide association study of gut microbiota in type 2...
ACCCTTTTCGGACACCCTCTTAGAAGATATCAGAGAGGATTACTTTTCAACTATTGACAATAACTGTAAATCGTAAACCAACGTAGTATAACCAGGTACTTTCACGGACGACCCCGCAGGGATATAATCAGACTTTCCCGTATTATTTGGCTGCATCTGCCAAGGTATATAAATCAACCAACGCTGCCCAACTTTCATATGTTGTACAACTTCACTTACGGTTTTCGTTAGAGGAGAGTCAAAAGACGTTGGATCTTTTCCCTTAAAGTTCTCCTCAAAAATTTCACCTGTTATATACGAGCCTCGGAAAAAGACGCTAACAGAAGAAGTGTACAAAGGTATCTCATTCTTTATATCATCTCCTTCAGGAGTGATATCTTTATAGTACACCATGATACCCGGATTTGTCAAAGGACGAATAGTGTCTAAACGGGGATCTGTTTTATTTTCAAAAACAGTCCGCAAAGAATCAATAAATCCTTCATTACGAGCATGCCAATTATCAAATTTACCACTTTCTTTAGTCTCTTCACAAGAAGCGAAGAACAGACACAGTACAAGTAGTATCCATAAACTCTTTTTTATCATATTATAATATTATTTCCCGTAGAATCAATTAATGACAAAGCTAATCTTAGCCTTATATGCTTTATTATTATCACAAACAGCAAATGAAGGATACACATGGTCAGATCCCGGAACATCTACAGTTTGATCGGTCCAAACATACACAATTCCTGAAATTGGAGTAAGTGTAGGACTTTCCTGAATGAATCTGGCACGATAGTCAACTTTACCTTTTGACTTAGGAAGATATACTCCAGAAGCACCAGCAGGGGCAAAAGAAAAAGCAAAATGCAGGATCACTTTTCCATCCATACCACATTTTTTTTCGCGCTTCGAAATGAAACCACAATCCGGTACCATTATATGTCGTGTTCCCCAATGTCAATGTCCCTTTTTTAGTGGAAGCTTTAAAAATAGTCTTTTTGCTACCAACAGTTACAGTAAAACCATTCAATGGCAAATCAGAATCACCTGCTCTGGTCAAAACGGCTCCTGCATTATACTCCGGCAAATTTTTATCAGACAACAGAGGATCCTCTTCACGCATTTGACGAGAGAAAGAAATCTTTCGCACTTCATTACCGACAACCACTGTTTGATTTATTCCTACAAGGAAAGCATCAATATCATTCCCGCATTCCGGTATGTAAGGAGACAAATCCGTAAGGTCTTCATCATTAAAAATAAAATATTGACTGTATTTATTCTTATATTGATCATACTTTGACCTAAAATCAGCTTCACTTACCGCGGTTTCACCAATCTGCTCCAACTCTTCATCAGCAAGGATAAATAATTTCTCTAATGAAACAAATCCTAAACCATCTGTCAATTTTATACGCTCTTCGCTATTCAAAGAGCCAAAATTAGAAAGGAACTTTTGATATTCATCCACAGAAGAGAATTGTAAACTCAGTTGATTCTGATCCGACAGATCAGAGTGTGAAGTTCTTGTAAGCGGAGTGAACTCTCCATGTTCCCCGATACTAACAACACGAAACGAATAAGTTCCGGCAACACTACTTTCTTCTTCTTTTTGACAAGCTGCCAATAATACGACAGCCAATGTTAACAATAGGATTTTTTTCATAATTAAATCTTTTAAATTATTGGATTGTTTTCAACAACGAGGTAATACTTACCCGGTCGGCAATGATATTATTCAATTCAGAGATTGCCACACGTTCCTGCTCCATAGTGTCGCGGTTACGCAGTGTCACACAATTGTCTTCCAATGTCTGATGGTCAACAGTCACACAGTACGGGGTACCGATGGCATCCTGACGACGGTAGCGTTTACCGATACTGTCTTTTTCATCATACTGACAATGGAAGTGGAACTTAAGATTGTCAATGATCTCACGAGCCTTTTCAGGCAGTCCGTCTTTCTTTACCAACGGCATTACAGCCAACTTCACGGGTGCCAATGCAGCAGGCAATTTCAATACGATACGACTTTCACCGTTCTCCAGCTGTTCTTCACAATAAGCGGCAGACATAATGCTGAGGAACATACGGTCGACACCGATCGAAGTTTCGATTACGTACGGAGTGTACGATTCATTCAACTCGGGATCAAAATATTTAATGCTCTTTCCGGAGAACTTCTCGTGCTGGGAAAGATCGAAATTAGTACGAGAGTGAATACCTTCTACTTCTTTGAAACCGAATGGCATCAGGAACTCAATATCGGTGGCGGCATTCGCGTAGTGAGCCAATTTATCGTGATCGTGGAAACGATAATGATCATCGCCAAAACCAAGTGCCTTGTGCCACTTCAAACGAATTTCTTTCCATTTCTTGAAATATTCCAATTCGCTGCCCGGACGAACGAAGAACTGCATCTCCATCTGTTCGAACTCACGCATGCGGAAGATAAACTGACGGGCTACAATTTCGTTACGGAAAGCTTTACCAATCTGTGCAATACCAAAAGGAACTTTCATACGACCGGTCTTCTGTACATTCAGGTAGTTTACGAAAATACCTTGCGCAGTTTCCGGACGAAGATAAATTTTCATGGCTCCATCGGCAGTAGACCCCATATCGGTAGAAAACATCAGATTAAACTGGCGGACTTCCGTCCAGTTCTTGGTCCCGGAAATAGGACATGCTATTTCTTCGTCGATAATGATCTGGCGAAGTTCTTCCAGATTGTTATCATTCAGTGCTTTTGCAAAACGTTCGTGCAATGCATCACGTTTTGCCTGATGCTCAAGAGCACGGCCATTGGTGCTGCGGAACTGAGCTTCGTCGAAAGCTTCACCAAATCTTTTGGCAGCTTTGGCCACCTCTTTATTAATCTTATCGTCGTACTTAGCCAATTGATCTTCAATCAGTACATCGGCACGATAGCGCTTTTTAGAGTCTTTATTATCAATCAACGGATCGTTAAATGCATCCACATGTCCGGAAGCCTTCCAGATGGTAGGGTGCATAAAAATTGCAGAGTCAATGCCGACAATGTTTTCGTGCAGCAGCACCATGCTGTCCCACCAGTATTTTTTAATATTGTTTTTCAGTTCAACACCCATCTGTCCGTAGTCATACACTGCGCCCAATCCGTCGTAGATATCGCTTGAGGGGAACACAAAACCGTATTCTTTGCAATGTGATACTAACTTCTTAAAAACATCTTCTTGTGCCATCGTCTTATTTTCAATTTAGTCATTTACAATTTACATTTCATACATCTGCCTGTAAGCCAGACTCAGAAATAATCTGCAAAGTAAATGATTTTTTTCAATTAAATTCGTATTTTTGCCTGCACATCACCCAATAATGATGTAAAAAAGATAATTTGTTGTTAAAACCAGAGGGAAATTTGATTTTATGAGCGAAGAGAACAACGAGATTACGGAAGGACATTCTGACTATAAGCCGGCGGACTCACATAACGAAAGCATTAAACATCAACTTACAGGAATGTACCAGAACTGGTTTCTGGACTATGCTTCATACGTTATCCTCGAGCGAGCCGTGCCCCATATCAACGACGGACTGAAACCGGTGCAACGCCGCATCCTGCACTCCATGAAACGCATGGACGACGGGCGGTATAACAAGGTGGCTAACATTGTAGGACATACGATGCAGTTTCACCCTCATGGCGATGCATCCATCGGTGACGCATTGGTACAGTTGGGACAGAAAGACTTATTGGTCGACTGCCAGGGTAACTGGGGTAATATCCTTACCGGTGACGGTGCGGCCGCTCCCCGTTATATCGAAGCACGCCTGTCAAAGTTTGCACTCGATGTAGTGTTCAACCCTAAAACAACCGAATGGAAACTGTCGTATGACGGACGAAACAAAGAACCTATCACCTTGCCGGTGAAGTTCCCACTTTTGCTGGCACAAGGAGTAGAAGGTATCGCCGTAGGACTTTCATCCAAGATCTTACCACATAACTTCAACGAACTTTGCGACGCTTCCATCAGTTACCTGCGAAACGAAGAGTTCAAACTATATCCCGACTTCCAGACCGGAGGTTCTATTGACGTGTCGAAATACAACGACGGTGAACGCGGTGGAGCAGTAAAGATACGGTCTAAAATCAATAAAGTAGACAATAAAACACTCGCCATTACCGAAATTCCTTATGGCAGGACTACGACTTCGGTCATCGACTCCATCCTGAAAGCCGTCGACAAAGGAAAAATAAAGATACGCAAGGTAGACGACAACACAGCAGCCAACGTAGAGATCCTTGTCCATCTGGCTCCGGGCACTTCATCGGACAAAACAATCGATGCCCTCTATGCTTTTACAGATTGCGAAGTAAGCATCTCGCCCAACTGTTGTGTGATTGATGATCAGAAGCCTCACTTCCTCACCATCAGCCACGTCCTGAGAAAATCTGCGGACAATACATTGTCCCTGCTTCGCCAGGAACTGGAAATCAAGAAAGACGAACTACAGGAAAGCCTGCATTTCGCTTCTCTTGAAAAGATATTCATTGAAGAGCGCATTTATAAAGATAAAGAGTTCGAACAGTCTAAAGATATGGATGCCGCCTGCGCACACATCGACGAACGGTTGACTCCTTTCTATTCGCAATTCATACGTGAAGTGACGAAAGAAGACATCCTCCGCCTGATGGAAATCAAGATGGGACGTATCCTGAAGTTCAATTCCGACAAGGCGGAAGAGGCTATTGCCCGCATGAACGAAGACATTGCCGAGATCAACAATCATCTGGCCAACATCGTGGAGTACACCATCCAATGGTACCGGATGCTTAAAGATAAATATGGGAAAAACTTCCCCCGACGTACTGAGTTGCGCAACTTCGACACCATTGAAGCCGCCAAAGTGGTGGAAGCCAACGAAAAGCTCTATATCAACCGTGAAGAAGGCTTCATCGGAACGTCATTAAAGAAAGACGAATTCGTGGCATGCTGTTCGGACATCGATGATGTGATCATCTTCTACCGGGACGGGCGTTACATGGTCACTCCCGTAGCCGACAAAAAGTTTGTGGGCAAAAACGTAATCTACGTCAATGTATTTAAGAAGAATGACAAACGCACCATCTACAACGTAGCCTACCGCGACGGTGCAGAAGGAACACACTATATCAAACGGTTTGCAGTCACTTCCATCGTACGCGACCGTGAATACGACGTGACACAAGGTAAACCCGATTCACGCATTTCTTATTTCAGTGCCAACCCCAATGGTGAAGCTGAAATCATCAAGGTCACCTTGAAACCTAATCCTCGTGTACGCCGCATCATCTTCGAGCGTGATTTCAGTGAAGTGACCATTCGCAGCCGACAAAGTCAGGGCGTCATTCTGACACGTCTGCCGGTACACAAAATTGTATTGAAACAACGGGGAGGCTCTACACTGGGCGGACGTAAAGTATGGTTCGACCGCGATGTGCTCCGCCTCAATTACGACGGCCGGGGTGAATATTTGGGTGAGTTCCAGAGCGACGACAGCATCCTTGTTGTGCTGAACACCGGAGAGTTCTATACCTCAAACTTCGATCTCAGCAATCACTACGAAGATAATGTGAGTATCGTCGAGAAGTTCGATGCCAACAAGATATGGACGGCTGCGCTTTATGATGCCGACCAACAGAACTATCCGTACCTGAAACGTTTCTGCTTCGAAGCCACTGCCCGCAAGCAGAACTATCTGGGTGAGAACAAACATAACCGCCTGATTTTACTGACGGATGAGTATTACCCAAGATTGGAAATCATCTTCGGAGGTCACGACAGTTTCCGCGAACCTGTTGTCATTGATGCCGAAGAATTCATTGCCGTCAAAGGTTTTAAGGCCAAAGGGAAACGTCTCACTACTTATACAGTAGAGACCATCAACGAACTGGAACCGACCCGTTTCCCGGATCCGCCACAAACCACGGATGATGAAAACACGGATGAAGAACCGGAAAATCTGGACCCGGACAATGGTAAAACAGAAAACGACATACTCGATGAAATGACCGGACAGATGAAGCTGTTTTAGCACAAGTCCAAGATAAAACTGCGTATGAAAGTAAATACAAGTATATTGCTATTATTAATGATAGCAATCGCTCTCCCTTCTTTTGGAGGGAACGGAAATGGTAACGGCACAGACTCACTTCAAGCTACCCGCTATGTGACACGTGCCACCATGTACGGTGTGGGATACACCAATGTATTCGACACCTATCTTTCTCCGCAGGAATATAAAGGTATCGAATTTCGTATCTCACGCGAAACAATGCGTATGACCGCCTGGGGCGATGGCAATGTCTCGGTACAGAACTTTTTCCAGGCAAACCTGGCATATACTCACAACCGGGTAGATAACAACAATACATTTGCCGGATTAGTGAATTGGAACTATGGACTGCACTATCAGTTCCGCATAACAGACAACTTTAAGCTGCTTGCCGGAGGAATGGGAGATTTCAACGGCGGCTTTGTCTACAATCTGCGCAATACCAACAATCCGGCCTCAGCCCGTGCTTACATCAACCTGGACGCTTCGGGAATGGCCATCTGGCATACAAAAATAAAAAATTATCCGTTGGCATTACGTTACCAGGTTAATCTTCCGGTAATAGGGCTCATGTTCTCTCCCCATTACGGGCAATCTTACTACGAAATATTCACACTCGGACACGCCAGTGGCGTAGTCCGTTTTACTTCTCTGCATAATCAGCCGGCGTTACGACAGATGATATCAGTCGACTTTCCAATCAGATATACCAAAATGCGCCTTAGCTATTTGTGTGATCTCCAACAATCCAAACTGAACGGAATCAAGACACATACTTATTCACAAGTTTTCATGGTGGGATTTGTACACGATCTGTTCCGTATCCGAAATAAGAACGGAACTCCCCTGCCACCTGCCGTCAGAGCCTATTAAAACAGAAGTGAATCATGAAGAATCCTCCTATCCATAGTATCCTGCAACAAAGCTTCTGCCTGATTTTCTTTCTGGCTCTCCTCTCTTCCTGTATCCGGGAAGAAGAGTATGCCAACGATCCACAAGGAAACTTTGAGCAGTTATGGAAAATCATCGACCGGCAATATTGCTTTCTCGATTACAAACAAATCGACTGGGATGATATCTATACCCAATATCAAAAACGTATTACCCCGAATATGAGCAACGAAGGGCTGTTCGAAGTTCTGAGTGAAATGCTTTATGAATTGCAGGACGGGCATGTCAATCTGGCTTCGGCACACAACGTGTCTTACTACGACGCCTGGTATCAGGATTATCCCCGTAACTTCCGTGCAGACCTGGTTGAAGATTCCTATCTGGGCCGTGCCAGTACGGACTATCGTACGGCAGCAGGCCTCAAATATAAGATACTGAAAGACAACATCGGCTATATACGGTATGAAAGCTTTGCCGACCCGATTGGCAACGGCAACTTGGACGAAGTGCTCTCCTACCTGGCCATATGCAATGGACTAATTATCGATGTGCGCGATAATGGTGGTGGAAACGCGACAAATTCCGCCCGCATCGCTTCCCGATTCACTAACGAAAAGGTTCTGACAGGATACATCTGCCATAAGACAGGAACCGGACACAACGACTTCTCTAAACCCTATGCCATCTATCTGGAACCGGCCAATGGGGTACGCTGGCAAAAGAAAGCAGTCGTGTTGACCAATCGCCGTTCTTTCAGCGCAACCAACGATTTTGTCAACCACATGCGTTGCCTGCCCAATGTCACCATCATCGGAGATAAAACCGGAGGAGGATCGGGTATGCCCTTTACTTCCGAATTGCCCAACGGGTGGAGCGTACGTTTCTCTGCCAGCCCTCACTTCGATGCACAGATGAAGCACATCGAGTTCGGCATTGAACCGGACATTAAGGTAGATATGCTGCAAGAAGACGAAATGAGAGGAAAAGATACATTGATAGAGATCGCCCGCAGATTCCTCAGTGAATAACTGTCTGGTGTCTCACAACATGCCGGTTCGAGCCTTGTCATCCGGGAAACCGGTATATCTCACCTCCCAGAAAGCATTAACGCGGATTCTGCACCATATTCGGGTTAGCATCTATCTCCGCCTGCGGAATAGGTAATGCTACCCGCGGATCAGACGGAGCAATAACCGCAGCAGCCGCTACAGAAGGCAAATGCCAACCACCGGTACGATTTACAGACAAACCATTTCGCATGGCATCAAAGAAAGCATGTCCCTCTCCTACCAATTCCTTACGGCGTTCTTTCAAGATACGCTCCAGGCTCAACTCCGGCTCTTTTACAGACTTCGCCGGATTAGCACGGCTCACGATGGCATTAAGGCAATCCAAAGAAAACTTTAGGTTTTCTGCTCCCCCTAACTTAAAGGCAGCTTCGGCAGCATTCAGGTAAACTTCGGAGAGACGGATAATACAGATGTCATTATCCTGCGGATTATCCCCCGTCTTGCCCGGATACTTATTCAGATATTTAGGATGCCCCTTGGAACCTTCGGGCAATATATCCTCTTCCGGTTTCTCCGGCAAACGATTCAATGAATGACGCACATCATCCGGGTCTTCTCCCAACAGATCGAGGAATGCTTTGGTCAGTACAAGGTTGTTCCAATCCTTCACATTATCGGCATAAACCATCGGAGCGCCTTCACCTCCCGTTCCGCCATCAGGCTCGGAAAGAGTGTAGTAAAACTCAAACAGTGACTCAGAATTGAAGTCTTTTCCCCATACAGTAGGATATTCATCGTGTGTGAACAACTGATACAATCCACCGTTATTCATCACTTCCTTGGCCAATGCGAGAGCCTTTTCATTATCATTCATATAAAGATATACCCGTGAAAGTAATGCTTTGACACTCCACACATTAAGATAACCGTTTTTCTTATCAGCGGAAAGTGCCGAGAGTTTCAGTGCACCTGTCATATCGTCTATCACCTGCTGATAGCATTCGGCCACCGTATTGCGGGCAGGCTGGTGAGTAGGCAAAGTTGTTTTAATCTCAATAGGTACTCCCAAAGAAGTACCATTGTTCAAGGTATAGGGCATAGCAAACAGACGGGTGAGATCGAACAAAGCCAGTCCGCGCAAAGCAAGCGCTTCAGCTTTGATACAGTTGAGAGCCACAACATCATCGGTAACCACCGCACCGGATTCTATTCTTTCCAGCAGACTATTTGCCTGATGAATGACACTATAAGGCTGATTCCATACACGGGTAATATTCAAGGCATCATCTGCCGTGACATTGAACTCATAATAAGGTGATACACGTTTTCCGGCTCCCTTGCTGACACGTGCTTGAACATCTTCACCACGGCAATCGGCATAATAGAGATAATTATCACCATAATAACTATGTGAAGCGGCAATGCGATAAATGCCGTTCAAAGCTATTTGTGCTTCCTCAAGTGTACGGATGGCTTGCGGAGTAGTCACAGAGGTAGATGGATTTAAATTCAGCCAGTCGCCGGAACAAGAAGAACCCACAAGCGACATAGCGGCAAACATGTATATAAGTGTACGTTTCATATATCTGAATATTAATAATGATGAATGATTTAGAAAGTTATCTCAACCCCAAAATTGAAGGTACGCATGGGAGGAGCCTCACAGAACACCTCACCATTAACCGGTACTTCAGGATCATACTGTTTCCATTTGGCCCATGTCAGCAGATTACTTCCTGAGAAGTAGACACGTGCATTCTCTATCAGTGCCTTTTGTACCCATCTGCTGGGAAGTGTGAAACCGAGTGTCAGGTTCTTGAGGCGGATGTGATCGGTACTGTGAATATAGCGGGATGAATTTTGTGGACCGGCTCCCTGTTCCAATACAAAACGAGGCACATCAGTTCTATCTCCCGGCTTCTGCCAACGGTCCAAAGCATATACAGGCAGGTTGTATGACTTTTCTTTGCTGCCGTCAGTTTCTATCAGAGTACCTGTCTTGTCAAAAGAATATCCTCCCAACGAATAGGTAAAGGTAAGTCCCAGATCAAACCACTTATAAGAAATGATGTTAGTGAACCCTCCCGATATCTTAGGATCAGCAGATTTATACGGAATAGCTTGCGCTTTAGAAGCATCGTCAGTCATCTCTCTATTATAATTCCCCTGTTCATCTTGTGTATTGAGATAATAAAGAGCTTTCCCGGTCGACGGGTCTACTCCGGCAAACTCTTTCACGTAGAAACTATTGTAAGGAAGACCTATTTTATGAATAAACCAGGAGCCCTCGACAGATTGCTTTATATCTCCGTCCAGTGCCACGATTTTATTACGGTTATGTGTTAAATTCAGCACCGATGTCCAGTTGAAGTCAGGACCGGCAAAGTTAATCGTGCGCAGTTCGAACTCCACCCCTTTGTTGTTGAGCTGACCGATGTTTGCAAGATAGTTCAGGAAACCGGTAGTAGAACTGATAGGGCGATTATAAAGCAAGTCCTTTGTATCGCGGTTGTAGTATTCGAGATTCACAAAGATACGGTCAATAAAAGTCAGGCTAAGCCCAATATTCAGGTTATAGTTCTTTTCCCATTTCAGTTTGGGATTAGCTTGAGCAGACTCATATGAACCTGCTGCCCCCATGTAGTTCTGCCCGTAGCTGTATAGCCCCATATATCCGTAAAAAGCTCCCGGCTGATTCCCATTGACACCATAAGAAGCACGGATTTTTACATCATTCAATACCGGCTTCACAGCCTCCATAAAAGGTTCACTGCTCAGATGCCACATACCGGAAACAGACCAGAAGTCTCCCCACCGACTTTCCGGAGCAAGACGGGAACTGCCATCGCGGCGATAACTGCCTGCAATGTAATAACGATTATCGTAATCATAGTTCAAACGGGACAGGTAAGAAATCATTCTGTATGCCTGTGTAGAAGAAACAAAGCTCTTCAGCACAGCGGCATTATCCGGCTCAAGCAACACATCCGAGGGGAGTTTAGCCTTCTCTCCCATAGCTTTATCACTCTGATAGCTTTCCAGTTCATAGGCAGCCAAAATGTCAAGGTGATGTTTAGCGGCAAATGTATGGGTATAGTTGAGTGAAGTAGACGACAATAGCTTACCATATTCGGTAAATCCCTTTGAGGTCTGAGCATCACTTCCGCTCTTGGGACCTGCCCCGCTAAGCGGATTCAAATAGCGGGAATCTTTCTGCACAGTATAGTCATAGCTCAGAGTCTCTTTCAGTTTCAATCCTTTGATGATATCTACCGAAGCATAACCGGTGGAGAACATACGTGTCATACGACTGCGGTTATAGTCGGTACGGATGTCACGAAGCGGATTCACATTGGTACCTATGTAAGACCCCACATAGTTGCCCGAAGCGTCACGCACAGGCATAGAAGGTGTGGCAGACACAGCAACACAAAGGAAGGGATTGATATTGGAACCGCGCTCCTCGTTCATCTCCTGACTTATTTGGGTGAACATCATGTTACCTCCTACCTCGACACGGCTACCTATTTTATGTGTCATGTTCAGGCGGGCAGAGTAACGGTCCAGATTAGAATTCTCGACCAGACCTTCCTGACGGTTAAAGCCGAGAGAAGCATAAAAAGTAGTTCGCTCGTTACCTCCGGAAGCCGTCACCTCGTAGTTTTGATTATGAGCGGTTCGGATCAGTTCTTTCCTCCAGTCCGTATATCCCAGTTCCGGTATCCCTGCATATGTATCAATATTGGCGTTTGCATATGCTTCGGGAGATTGAAGTCCCTTGTCTACTGCAGAGTTGTAAAGACCTTCATAAATCATTTCACGGCGTTGTTCACCGTTCAATGTGGGACGGAAGTTGACAGCTGCATTAGAAAAGCCTCCGCTGGCGCTCAAAGTAACTTTAGTCCGCCCTACCGTTCCTTTTTTGGTAGTGATCAGAATCACCCCGTTCGCGGCACGCGAACCGTAAAGAGAAGCGGCGGCGGCATCCTTTATCACTGTAATATTCTCGATATCGGCAGGATTAAGAGTACTCATCACATTTGTTTTCGCATTGTTCATATAGGCAGCATCGGCCCCCGTACCGGCTCCCATACTGCCGGAAGTGACCGGTATACCGTCAATCACAAAAAGAGGTTCATTGGATGCATTGAATGAACCCATACCACGGATACGGATACTCTGATTAGCTCCTGGCTGGCCGGAACCGGAAGTAATATTTACCCCCGTGGTCATACCTTGCAACTTCTGTTCTACAGAAAGTGCCGGTACGTTTTTCAGCATGTCGGCCCGTAAGGTGTTAGCTGATCCGGTAAAGGATGACTTTGAAAAATTTCCGTATCCGGTCACCACAACTTCATCCAGATTAAGTGATTCGGGCTGCAACACCACATTCAAGACTCCATTCCTCGGCACTTTGACCTCAGACGATTTCATTCCTATATAGGATATGACAAGGATTTTATCTGATGGTTCTATTTTCAGAGTGTAACGGCCGTCCATGTCCGTTACCACTCCCCTTCCCGGTACCCCTTTTACGGCAACCGTAGCTCCGATAAGCGGCTGTTTATCCTCCGATGACGTCACTAAACCTTTTATTTCCAACTGTTGTGCTTGCACATGTATACCACACATACACAACAAGATAATCAACACTGTTTTCAAACTTCTCATTGGCTAATCATTTTAAATCTACAAATACCTATTTGCACTTGTACTCCAATAATTGTACCTCAAAAGTAT
>ERZ791889.654-NODE-654-length-12560-cov-2.111076_pt1 | contig 12560 bp, 9 predicted proteins | sample MGYA00510156_ERZ791889 | MGnify/ENA primary metagenome ERZ791889 (study PRJEB30046, sample SAMN00792108) | human gut metagenome | study: EMG produced TPA metagenomics assembly of the A metagenome-wide association study of gut microbiota in type 2...
CGGGAAGATCATAAATCCCTGTCCGCTTTTGACAGAATAGGTCTGTGTTATTCCGGAAGTATCATCGGCCATCAGTGTACCGGTTCCGGAGATCACATAATGGAACAGATAATGATTTCTGGCAGCCGGACCGTAGGAGTGGGAAGGCTGACACTGTTCCCAGCCGAACTGGTACAGGCTCATATCAATAAAATTTTCGTTTGGAAAAACAGAAAAGAGTATATTACTCATAAAAGTCTCCTTTCCTGACTTGTTGTAAAAGTGAGGTGTATTTTCATTATATACCAAAATGCTAGATTATTTCAAATATAGAATATAAAACAAGCATTAAGATATAAAAGTGCAAAAATTATGGTATTCATAGTCGCAAAATGGAATGTTATAATACTAATAAAGAAAAACATGTACATGAAAAAAGAAAAAGGAGCGGAAATATTGATGAAAAAAAGAAGAAATATATCAATAAGCGTTTTACTGATTTTTGGAATGTTTGTATGTATGTTGACAGGCTGCAGTGGAAAAAGCGGGAAAGAGGAGAAAGTCACAGAAATTGAAATCCTGCAGTATAAACAAGAGGCTGCGGCTTATTTTGAAAAAGTGGAAGAAAAGTTTAATGCTACGCACAAAAATATCCGCCTGAAGATTGAATCACCGAATGATGCTTCCACGATCATGAGAACTCGTTTTATCCGGGAAGATTATCCGGATATTATCGGGATCGGCGGCGATATCAATTATTCCTACTTTTTGGATGCCGAGATCCTGATGAATATTTCAGATTACAAAGGACTCGATGAGATTAAAGAGTCTTATAAAGAAATTGACAAAAATCTGGAATTTGTGCCGACAGACGGTGTTTATGCAGTACCGTATGCCGGAAATGCCGCAGGAATTCTTTATAATAAAAAGATTTTTGAAGAACACGGATGGAAGATACCACAGACATGGAGTGAACTTATGAACCTGTGTGACGAAATCCAGGCCGCAGGACTGCAGCCCTTCACTATGGGATTTAAGGACACATGGACCTGTCTTGCACCATGGAATGGCCTGGCAGTAGATCTGGCACCGTCGGATGTATGCCGCCAGGTAAACCAGGGCAAGACAACTTTTACGGAGAATTATCGCGAAGTGGCGGAAAAAATGCTGCAGCTGCTTTCATACGGACCGAAGGATCCGTTTGCTTATAACTACAACGATGCCTGTACAGCGTTTGCAAGAGGAGAGGCAGTCATGTATCCGATCGGAAGCTATGCGGTACCTCAGATTCAGTCAGTGAATCCTGACATGGAAATTGACTCCTTTGTATTTCCGGGAAGTGACAAAAAAGAAGAGAATACATTAAATTCGGGAATCGATCTTCAATTCTGTGTGACAAAAGAATGTAAGAATAAAGAAGCAGCATATGAAGTGTTAGATTTTCTTTTGGAAGATGAAAATGTGCAGGACTATCTGAATGAGCAGAACAGTGTACCGTGCAAAGAGGGAGAGTTTGAACTCTCACCGATGCTGGACGGTGTCAGACAATATATCGAAGAAGAAAATATGGCAGATTATCAGGATCACTATTATCCGTCAGAAATGGCAGTCGATGCGCAGATACAGACACTTCTGATCGACAAAGATGTAGATGCATTTCTGAAGAAATTTGACAAAGACTGGCAGAGATATAATCGGGATATCATACAGAAGGTGCAGAAATATGAAGCAGAACAGACACACAGTAAATAGGGAGAGGTGAAATGAGCATGAAAAAGATGAATGAGAGAAAACGGACATTTTTGTTGATGACAATACCGGTCGTGGCACTGTTTTTCTGTTTTAATACATTGCCGTTACTCAAAGGCGTGATGTACAGTTTTACGAATTTCAAAGGATTTGGTTCTTATGACTGGGTGGGAGTTCGGAACTATATGGATCTGTTTCAGGATGTAAGAGTGGGAAATTCTTACTGGTTCACCTTTAAGCTGGCAATCGTAACGACAATTGTAGTCAATGTGATCAGTCTGCTGCTGGCAATGGCTCTGAACAGTAAGATCCGTGCCAAGAGCTTTTTCAGGGGAGCTTATTTCCTGCCGAATATTCTGGGAGCGCTGGTAGTCGGTTATATTTTCAACTATTTCTTTACATACATCCTTCCGGCAGTGGGAGAGATGATCGGATGGGAAACGCTTTCTTCGAGTCTGCTTTCCAGTAAGAACCTGGCATGGATCGCTATTGTGATCGTTTGTGCATGGCAGGCGATCGCGATGAATACAATCATCTATATTTCCGGCCTGCAGACCGTACCGGAGGATGTGTATGAAGCAGGCGCAATAGATGGAGCTACCGGATGGAATAAGTTCAAAAACCTGACATTTCCTCTGATTCTTCCGTTTTTTACGATCAATATGGTGCTTTGTGTGAAAAACTTTCTGATGGTCTTTGATCAGATCATGGCACTGACAAAAGGCGGACCTGCACAGAGCACAGAATCCATTTCCTATCTGATCTATCAGAATGGTATGGCAGGAGGGCAGTTCGGATTTCAGAGTGCCAATGCGGTTATTTTCTTCCTTGTGATCGTTGCAATTTCAGTGACGCAGATGACAGTATTAGGGAAAAAGGAGGAGCAGTTATGATAGGGGCAAATACAAAAACAAACAAACCGGCCATGATTTTCTTAGTATTAGGGCTGATCACCATTGCATTTCCGTTGTATCTGACGGTAGTCATTGCATTTAAACAGCCGTCAGAGATGACCAACAGTATTTCCGGAATCTTGTCACTGCCAAGCTCCTGGAGTCTGGAAAATTTCCGGGAAGCTATGCGGGTGACGGATTTCTGGAATTCTCTTGGCAACAGTCTTTTCATCACATTGGTCACAGTTGCTCTCAGTATTGTGATCCATTCCATGATCGGATATGCCATTGGAAGAAATAAAGCGCACAGTAAAGGGTATAATCTGGTGTACTTATACATTGTCAGCGGGATGTTTGTTCCGTTTGCGATTCTTATGATGCCTCTGGTGAAACAGACAGCACAAATGGGACTGAATAACCGTTTTGGAGTCATTCTTCTCTATGTTGTGTTTTATATGCCGATGAATGTACTTTTGTATACCGGATATCTGAAGAATATTCCAATTGCACTGGAGGAGGCTGCCTGCGTGGATGGAGCAAGTACGTGGACAACTTACTGGAAGATCGTATTTCCGATCATGCGTCCGATGCATGCGACAGTAGCAGTTCTGACAGCGCTTGGAACATGGAATGATGTGATGACACCTCTTGTGATCATGTCAGGAGGAGAACAGAATACGCTTCCGTTGGCACAGCTGACATTCCAGACCCAGTTTGGAACAAATTACAATCTGGCATTCGCCTCCTATCTGCTGGCATTACTTCCGATCTTGATCTTTTATCTGATCTGTCAGAAACAGATTTTAAACGGAGTTGTGAATGGAGCAGTAAAATAAAAAGAAAAGGAACGAGTAATATGGCAATTATTTTTGATGAGCAGAACAAGACATTTACAATACATACTGAGCACTCCACTTATCAGATGCAGATCGATCCTTATGGTGTTCTCTTACATTTATACTATGGAAGAAAGACCAAAGGCTGCATGGACTATCTTCTGCAAAAACAGGACAGAGGATTTTCCGGAAACCTGTATGATGCGGGAAATGACAGAACCTATTCTCTGGATGTGCTCCCGCAGGAATTTCCAACATGGGGAACAGGAGATTACAGAAGCACAGCGCTGATCGTAAGGGGACAGGATGGGACTACTGCCTGTGACCTGCGTTACCGGGGATATCGGATCTTGTCGGGAAAATACGGACTATCGGGACTTCCGGCAGTGTATGGAGCTGAGAAAGAAGCACAGACACTGGAAGTGGTGCTGGAAGATGGGCGGACCGGAATTCAGGTGACACTTCTCTATGGGGTACTGCCAAAATACGATGTGATCACCCGAAGTGCGCAGATCATCAATACAAAAGAGAACATCATTTATCTTGAAAAAGCGGCTTCTGCGTGTCTTGATTTTGTGACAGGAAAATATGATGTGATCAGTTTTTACGGACGTCATGCGATGGAGCGGAATTATCAGAGAATTCCGGTATCTCATGGAAATTATGTGATCGGAAGCAGAAGAGGGACCTCCAGTCATCAATACAGTCCATTTCTGATTCTGACAGAAGAGGGAACAACAGAAGATGCAGGGGCATGTTATGCCATGTCCTTTGTATACAGCGGAGGATTTCAGGCGGAAGTGGAAAAAGACCAGTTCGGGCAGAACAGAATGCTGATGGGGTTGCAGCCGGAGCAGTTTTCGTATCCTCTGAATACCGGAGAAGTCTTTGTCATACCGGAAACCGTGATGACCTACAGCAGAAACGGGCTGGCAGAGCTTTCCCAGAATCTGCACCGGTGTTTTCGGAACAATCTGTGCAGGGGCCCTCATAAAGAAAAGGTTCGTCCGATTCTGATCAACAGCTGGGAGGCATCCTATTTTGACTTTGATGGGGAGAGTATTTTAAAACTGGCAGAAGAGGCAAAAGAGCTGGGAATCGAGATGTTGGTGTTAGATGACGGCTGGTTTGGTAAACGGAGGGATGACAACCGGGCACTGGGAGACTGGCAGGTCAATGAAGAAAAATTAAAATGCAGTCTGGGAGAACTTTCCGCGAAGATACACGCTATGGGATTAAAATTCGGACTCTGGGTGGAACCCGAAATGGTTTCAGAAGACAGTGATCTGTACAGAGCACATCCGGACTGGGCGCTTCAGATTCCGGGGAAAAATCCGGTGCGAAGCAGGAATCAGCTGGTTTTGGACTTTTCCAGAAAAGATGCGGTGGACTTTATTTTTGATTCGATTACAGAAGTGTTGGATTATGCAGAGGTTGAATATCTGAAGTGGGATATGAATCGCAGTCTGTGCGACGTTTATTCCGCAGCAGCTGGATATCAGGGGAAAGTACTGTATGATTACGTACTGGGTGTTTATGATTTCCTGGACCGTCTACTGAAGCGGTATCCGAATCTTTTGATTGAAGGATGCAGCGGAGGGGGCGGAAGGTTTGACGCAGGAATGTTGTATTACACACCTCAGATCTGGTGCAGTGACAACACCGATGCATTGGACCGGCTGCAGATTCAGTACGGGACGTCTTTTGGATTTCCGATCAGTGCAGTCGGATCTCATGTGTCTGCGGTGCCAAACCACCAGACAGGAAGAAAAACACCACTCTCAACGAGAGGCGCAGTGGCAATGGCAGGTACATTTGGATATGAACTGGACTTGGGAAACGTGACCGAAGAAGAAAAAGAAGAGATCAGACAACAGATCAAGGAATATAAGCAGCTGGCACCGTTGATCCAGACCGGATTGTATTACCGGCTGAGCAATCCTGTGACGGATGAAGTTGCAGCATGGGAGTTTGTATCCGAGGATGGAACACAGGCGATGATGCAGGCAGTGATGACACAGATTCATGGAAATATGACAGGAAATGCAGTGAAATGGAAGGGACTTGAGGAAGAAGCCTGTTATCAGGATGCAGAAAGTGGAGAACTGTATTATGGAGCGGCATTGATGGAAACCGGAATTTTACTTCCGATCAAAAGCGGAGCTTATCAGACCTTCCGGATATTGCTTCGAAAAGTAGGATCCTGACCCAACAATTGGATATGTTTTTCCAACATTACAGTCTGGCAGTCTCCCTCGAAATCTTTATAATAAGAAATAGAAACAGGAGAGGAGAACCAGAAATATGAGCATTTGTTATCACGAAGGATCCCGGGAATTTCATCTTTCCAACAGGGATATCAGTTATATTATCACAGTCTTAAAAAACGGACAGTTAGGACAGCTGTATTTTGGGAAAAAACTGCATGACAGGGAGAGTTTTGCCCATCTGCTGGAGCTGCGTCACCGCCCAATGGCTGTATGTACTTACGAAGGAGATTCCACATTCTCGATGGAACATATCAAGCAGGAATATCCGTCCTATGGAGCAGGGGATATGCGGTATCCGGCGGTGGAGATTCTGCAGGAAAACGGAAGCCGGATCACGGATTTTGTGTATCAGACACATCGGATTTATGACGGGAAGCCCGCGCTTGCAGGACTGCCGGCTACCTATACCGAAGATTCCAAAGAGGCACAGACACTGGAAATCGAACTGAAAGATGAGCTGATTCACACCACACTGATCTTGTACTATACGATTTTTGAAGAGCTTCCGGCGATTACAAGAAGTGCAAAGGTGATTTACCACGGAACAGAGAAGATCGTGCTGGAACGTGCAATGAGCTGCAGTGTGGATCTGCCGGATCACGACTATCAAATGATCGAGCTGACGGGAGCCTGGGGAAGAGAGCGTGCGGTGACTGAGCGAAAGCTGCAGTATGGAATTCAGGGAATTTATAGTATGCGCGGATGCAGCAGCAGTAACTTTAATCCGTTTCTGGCACTGCGTCGGGAGAATACCACGGAAGCGTGCGGGGAAGTGTATGGCTTCAGTCTTGTTTACAGCGGGAATTTTCTGGCGCAGGCAGAGGTGGATACATACGATGTCACAAGAGTGACGCTGGGAATTCATCCGGACCGGTTTTCCTGGGAAATGAAAAACGGAGATGAGTTTCAGACACCGGAGGCGGTGATGGTCTATTCCAATCGCGGACTGAACGGGATGAGTCAGGCATTCCACAGTCTGTATCGTGCACGCCTGGCAAGAGGATACTGGAGAGACCGACCGAGACCGATTCTCATCAATAACTGGGAAGCGACTTATTTTGATTTCAATGAGGAAAAGATTCTGGAGATCGTGCGCACGGCAAAACAGCTTGGAATCGAATTGTTTGTACTGGATGACGGATGGTTCGGAAAACGGGAGGATGATCATTCTTCTCTGGGAGACTGGTATCCGAATCTGGAAAAGCTGCCGGATGGCATTGCAGGAATCGCGAAGAAGGTAGCGGCGGAAGGCATGAAATTCGGTCTCTGGTTTGAGCCGGAAATGGTCAACAAGGACAGCAATCTCTATAGAGAGCATCCGGACTGGATTTTGTCTACTCCGGGACGTCATATTTCCCATGGAAGAAATCAGTATATTCTGGATTTTTCCAGAGCCGAAGTGGTGGATGCCATTTATGGACAAATGGAAAAAATCCTGGAGGATGCGCCGATTTCTTATATCAAATGGGATATGAACCGCTGTATGTCAGAAGTATACTCTCATACAGCCAGTGCCGCAGATCAGGGTAAGGTCATGCATCAGTATATTCTAGGTGTTTATCGGTTATATGAGAAGCTGACGGGCAGATTTCCTGAAATTTTATTTGAATCCTGTGCAAGCGGCGGTTCCCGTTTTGATCCGGGATTGCTGTATTATGCGCCGCAGGCATGGACATCGGATGATACGGATGCAGTGGAACGTTGTAAGATCCAGTATGGAACGTCCCTTGTCTATCCAGTGAGCAGTATGGGATCTCACGTATCAGCAGTGCCGAATCATCAGGTGCTTCGCAACACATCTTTGAAAATGCGTGCGGATGTAGCGTATTTCGGAACATTCGGATATGAGCTGAACCCGAACAGTCTGACAGAGGCAGAGCGGGAGGCAATCAAAAAGCAGACGGCATTTATGAAAGAACACAGAAGCCTGATCCAGTATGGAACATTCTATCGACTTCAGAGCCCGTTTGCAGGAAATGAAATGGCATGGATGGTTGTGTCTGAGGACAAAAAAGAAGCGATTGTGGGCTGGTATCGCTTCCTGGAGCCGATCAATATCGGATATCGGAGCGTCAGACTGCAGGGACTGGATCCGAAGCTTCCGTATCAGATTTCGGATATGGAAATGGCATTGTACGGAGATGAGCTGATGCAGGCCGGACTGATCGTATCAGACGTGGCGTCCGGACAAAATCCGGAGCAGTATAATGGAGAGAACGGAGATTTCCAGTCTCGTCTTTATCTGCTGAAAGCAAAGGAAGAATAAAAAATGAAGGGGGGATGCAAAAGAATTGATTTTTTCATCCCCCTCTTTTTTGCTTCCGATACTCAGAAGGACTTAGACCGTTCACTTTACGGAATGCCTTGGAAAAAGAAAAGCTGCTGGAATATCCGCAGGAATAGGCAATATTCTGGATGGACAGGCTGCTTGACTGGAGCAGCTCTTCGGATTTTGTGATCCGGTACCGGGTGAGAAACTGCTGCGGGGAAAGTTGTACGGTTTAGAAACAGTTGCGTCAGATAACTCCGGTTCAAAGACAAATAGTCCGCGATTTCCTGTACAGTGAGTGGATTCTGATAATTTTTATGGATGTAGGAGATCGCCTGATTAATATATACGCTGGATGTATTCTGCTGAGGAGAAACCGTACATCCGGCGTCCTCCACCAGAAGGGCGAGAAACTGCATCAGAATTCCCTGGATGTAAATCTCATTTGCGACACTTAAGGCGTGATGCTTCATCATGTCCAGGATATAGGATTTTGCGGTATCGATCTGGGTACAGGAAAAAATCGGATTTCTGGCAGAAAGACCGGCAAGCCGCAGATATTTTTCTGCATCATGACCGCCGATACCGACCCAGAGATAGCTCCAGGGATTCACTGAATCCGCCTGATAAAAAGTCAGCTTACCGGGATGAATGAGAAATCCCTGTCCCTGTTTGATCGGATAGCGTTCTTCACCGGAGTAAAATACACCTTCTCCCTCCAGACAGAGATGAAGCAGGTAGCAGTTCCGGACTGCCGGCCCGAAGGAATAGGAAGGGGGGCAGTCCTGCATTCCGCAAAAGACAGTGTAAATGTCTGAGAAGATACTGTGATAAATATCGGATTGTGAATAAGAGGACATAGGGGACTCCTTTCGTGTGAATGTCTGTGATATTTTATCATGTTTCGATATCTCTGACAACTTATATACCCATTTGAATCATGAAAAAGCACGAATGATAATAGAGATGAAAGCCAAAGAGCAGAGATTTTTTATTGCGCAGTTTTTGCGGGGAGGGGTATAATATAATAGGAGAAATTGCAGATTACGGTTTGAAATCAAGAAGGAATGAGGGAAAATATGAACACAATCGTAGAAATGGACCATGTGACCAAAACATACCGCAGAAAAATCAAAAGCGGGAAAGGAATCTTCAAAAGCAGTAAATTCGAGACAAAAGAAGCAATCAAAGATATTTCGTTTCAGATCAAAGAAGGAGAGATGGTCGGAATTGTAGGACTAAACGGTGCAGGAAAATCCACATTGATCAAATCCATGCTGGGAATTCTTTCTCCGGACAGCGGGGAAGCGAAAATGTTCGGAAGGGACAGTTTTCAGTTCCGCAAGAAAAATGCAGAATATATCGGGGCAAATTTTGGACAGAAAAGTTCTCTTGTATGGGATCTTCCCTTTATTTACTCTCTGGAGTTAAACAAGAAAATATACCGGGTATCGGACGAACGGTATGAGGAAATTATAGAAGAACTGGAACAGTTTTTGCAGATTGGGGAACTGTTAAACGATCGACATTTACCATGCCGTGATCCGGGTAGCCGTCAGTGCGCTGATTCCGATCGCTCTGGCGAATTATTATCCGACAGTCTGCATGCTGGGAGAGGGCAGCAGCGGGATTTTGCTGTATATAGCAGGTGCCTGTGTCATATTGGGGGTCATTGACGTTCTGGTGTGGAAGAAAGGGATGAAAGCGTATCAGAGTACCGGGGCATAAAGATAAACCAAAACCTTCTTGCGGCGGGAATAAAAATTACATATAATAGAAGTAATTGATAAAAAGAGGCGTTCGATGGCAGAAAAAGAGACATGGAGGAATCAGATATGAGTTTTCAAATTTACAATTGGCTGGAAAAATATGTGCATGAAGTGGTAAGTACATTTGGATACCGCATCTGGTTTATCGGGGTACAGGGCAGTTATGCCAGAGGGGAAGCCACAGAAGAGAGTGATATTGATGTGGTTCTGATTCTGGATACGCTTCTTCCGGCAGATCTGAGGATCTACAGAGGGATGCTCAATCGTCTTCCGTACCGGGAAAAGATCTGCGGATTTATTTCCGGCCGAGAAGAGCTGGAGAACTGGTCTAAAGCAGATCTTTTTCAGTTTTGTCAGGACACGATGCCGCTGAAAGGAAGTCTGGATGAGATCGTGGCAAAGCTGGATATGGCAGACGTGAGACGGGCGGTTCATACGGGAGCCTGCAATCTGTATCATGCCGCCTGTCACAATATGCTCCATGAGCAGAGTCGGGAAGTTCTGATGGAATTATATAAGACATCGGTATTTACAATCCAGGCGGAATATTTTTTAAAGACCGGGAATTATCTGAGAAGAAAAGCCGAGCTGTTTCCGAAGCTGAACGGACTGGATCGGGAGATTTTGTATATTGCGATCGAGATGAAGCAGAAAAGCGGAAAAGTGAAAGGCAGTTTTGATGAGCTTTCTGAAAAGCTGATCGTGTGGTCCAGCGGACTGATCAGACAATATCAGGGAGAAAAATGAATGAATACATATAAATTGCTTCAAAAATAGGCGCGTTCCAATGAAAATATGCGGGAAAATGCAGAAAATTGCAAGAAAGGATTGACGAAACATCAAAAAGTCGATAGAATAACAACCAGTGATAAAAGAATTGGAGGAATCTTGCAATGGCGGCGTATAAGGATTTGACGAAGGAAGAATTATTGGAATTAAAAAGCGGGCTTCAGGCTCAGTTTGAAGAGGTAAAAGCCAGAGGGCTGAAACTGGATATGTCCAGAGGAAAACCGGCAGCAGCACAGCTGAATCTGTCTATGGAGATGATGAACATTTTAAACAGTGGAACAGATCTTGTCTGTGAAGACGGTGTGGACTGCAGAAATTATGGTGGCTTGGATGGAATCGCAGAGGCAAAACAGCTTCTGGCAGATATGATGGAAGTACCAAAAGACAACGTGATCGTATTCGGAAATTCCAGTCTGAATGTGATGTATGATACAGTAGCCCGTGCGATGACACACGGAATCATGGGAAGTACTCCATGGTGCAAGCTGGATAAAGTGAAATTTTTATGTCCGGTTCCGGGATATGACAGACATTTTGCAATCACAGAACATTTTGGAATTGAGATGATCAATGTTCCGATGACAGCAACAGGTCCGGATATGGATCTGGTGGAAAAACTGGTCAGTGAAGATCCGGCGATCAAAGGTATCTGGTGTGTACCGAAGTATTCCAATCCACAGGGAATCACATATTCTGACGAGACAGTGTATCGTTTTGCAAACTTAAAGCCGGCAGCAGAGGATTTCCGTATCTTCTGGGATAATGCATATTGTGTACATCATCTGTACGAAGACAAACAGGATTACCTGCTCGAGATTCTGATGGAATGTAAAAAAGCAGGAAACCAGGATATGGTATACAAGTTTTCTTCTACCTCCAAGATCAGTTTCCCGGGTTCCGGTATCGCAGCAATCGCGGCTTCTGATGCGAACCTTGCAGACATCCGCAATATGATGAAAGTGCAGACGATCGGCCATGACAAAGTAAATCAGCTTCGCCATGTCAGATTCTTCAAAGATATTCATGGAATCGTCGAGCACATGAAAAAACATGCAGATATCATGAGACCAAAATTTGAGACGGTTATCAACACATTAGAGCGTGAACTGGGAGGACTCGAGATTGGTTCGTGGATCGCTCCGCGTGGCGGATACTTTATCTCCTTTGATGCCATGGAAGGATGTGCCAAAGCAATCGTTGCAAAAGCGAAAGAAGCAGGGCTTGTGATGACAGGCGCCGGAGCAACATTCCCATATGGAAAAGATCCAAAAGACAGCAACATTCGTATTGCTCCGTCTTATCCGACACCGGAAGAGCTGGCAGTTGCAGCTGAGATTTTTGTACTCAGTGTAAAACTGGTCAGCATCGATAAATTGCTGAAAAATTTATAAGATTGTTTCATGAAAAAGGACAACTGACTTTGAGTACAGCCCTCAAAATCAGTTGTCCTTTTTTGTGTGGTCATGCGTTATTTCTCTGTTTTTACGGCATGTTTTTTCGGCAGCGTGAATCCATTTCCATGCACTTCATTTACCTTTCCGATGATCATAAATGCAGTAGGGTCGATTTCCATAACGAGCTGATTGAGTTTTGAAAGCTCCCGGTTGGAAATGACGGTCAGGATCATATTTTGTCTGGAATGAAGATATCCGGTTTCTGTATGAAGCAGCGTAGATCCCCGATCCATCTTCCTCGTAATGGCTTCATTGATTTCATCGGATTTCTGGCTGATGATCTTGACCTGCGTCTGAGCCTGGCCGATGACAAGAATTTTATCCAGTACAATGGTGTAGGTCATGACAAGAAGAATTCCGTACAGAATGGCCTCTTTGTCACAGAATAATGCCTGACCGATCAGGATCAAAAAGTCAAATACATAGAGCATTACAGAAACAGGCAGTCCGAATTTTTTGTTCAGGATCAACGGAGGGATATCCATGCCTCCGGTAGAAGCTCCGCACCGTATGACGATTCCCAGTGAAAATCCGATAAAGAGTCCTCCGAAG
>ERZ791889.657-NODE-657-length-12521-cov-4.127066_pt1 | contig 12521 bp, 3 predicted proteins | sample MGYA00510156_ERZ791889 | MGnify/ENA primary metagenome ERZ791889 (study PRJEB30046, sample SAMN00792108) | human gut metagenome | study: EMG produced TPA metagenomics assembly of the A metagenome-wide association study of gut microbiota in type 2...
TCCTTATTTTATTGATGAGAATTCAGAAGATAATAAAAAATATTATATAGAAAATGTAACACAATTTTTAAAATTAATTTTTTATCATAAATCTCCCACTGATTATTTAGAAGAAATTCCTAAAAATATTTATTATAGGGGACAGGCTAATAAAGATTGGAAAATAGAGTGTAGTTTATTTAGACAAAAACTATTGAATAATGAAGCTCAGATGTTAAGTGATATTATTAGTAGAAGACCAAAAGATTTTTTCTATTGTAATAATAATTTAGAAAAACTAGTTTTATTGCAACATTATGGAATACCAACAAGATTATTGGATATAACATTAAATCCATTAGTAGCACTATATTTTGCTTGTAAGAATGAAAAAGAACTAGAAAAAGATGGAGTAGTTTATATTTTTGAAGAAGAATATGATTTGGATTTTATTATGGGAGATATAATATCTGATTTCGCATTTTTTAAAAACGAAGGAACATATCAGAATTTTAAGGATGTATTAAAAAGAGAAAATGCATTAGCAGATGATTCTATTATTGAAAATACTTTAAAGAAAAAGTATATTTTGATTAAACCTAAAATGAATAATGAGAGAATAATAGCTCAACAAGGTTTATTTTTATGTTTATCAAACGGGGGAATCGAAGGAAAATTGGAAAATGATTTAAAATTAAAGAAGAAAAATTTTTCAATAGAAGCTTCAAAAAAAATATTAATTAATAAGAGATTTAAGAAAAAAATTCTTGAAGAACTGGAAAATATAGGTATAAAACAATCTGTATTATTTCCTGAAATAGAAAATCATGTGGAAGAATTAATAAAAAAATATTCAATTTGTGAGAAAAATAGGGAAATAAAAAAGTTAGAAGAAAAAGGAAAGTTAGAGAAAATAGAAGATAAAACACAAGATTTACGACGAAATGATTTATTAAAAGAATTAAAAAAATTGAATTTAAACAAAGAAATTATGGAAAAAATAAATTCAGAAATAGGAGAAGATTTTCTTAATTTTGAAAGTAAGAAAGCTCGTTTAAATGTTTATATTAAAAGAAATAAAGAATTATCTTTAGAAGAAAAAAGTAAAATTTTAAAAATTTTAGAAAAATTTGAATAAATATTAGCTATAAGGAGAAAAAGTATGAATTTTACAGAAGATCAATTAGAAGAAGCATATCTTGAAATACTTGAAGAATTAGAATGGGAACATATAGACGGCAGACACATGGAGAGAGAAGATTATCACGAAGTTATTTTAGAAGAAAATCTTAGAAATGCAATCTATTCTTTAAATAAAGATATGCCAAATTCTGCTAAAGAGGAAGCTATAAGAAAAGTTCTTCATCTTTCTACTCCAAATTTAATAAAAACAAATGAAGAGTTTCATAAGATGCTTACTGAGGGAGTAGACATAGGAGAGTATATTGATAAAGATAAAAATAAAAGAAGTGGTGGAAAAATCTATCTTGTAGATTTTGAAAATATAGATAATAATGAGTTTTTAGCTGTAAATCAATTTACTATTGTTGGAAATACACAAAGACGTCCAGATATTTTACTATATATAAATGGAATTCCTTTAGTTGTAATAGAATTAAAATCATTAAGTGATGATTCAGTAGGAATAAAAGAAGCCTATACTCAAATTGAAAGATATAAATTTGAGATTCCAGCTCTTTTTAAATACAATGCTTTTTGTGTTATAAGTGATGGAGTTAATGCAAAAGCAGGTACTATTTCATTCAATGAAGAAAGATATATGAGCTTTAGAAGTGTTGATGGAGTAAATATAGCTTCTCCCAATGAGATGATGATGGAAGTTTTAACTAGAGGTATGCTTTCAAAGAAAAGAATCTTAGAGATAATAAAAGATTTTATATTATTTTTAGATGGGAAAGAGGAGAAAATAAAAATTTTAGCTCAATACCATCAGTTTTTTGCTGTAAAAAAAGCTTTGGAGAAAACTAAGGAAGCTCACAGTAATAATGGAAAAATAGGAGTTATTTGGCATACTCAAGGAAGTGGAAAGTCTCTTACTATGACTTTTTATACTGGGCAACTTATGAAAAAATTTAACAATCCTACTATCATAGTTATTACAGATAGAAACGACTTAGATAATCAATTATTTGGAACTTTCTCAAAAGCTCAAAGTTATTTGATTGAAACACCAAAACAAGCAAATAGTAAGGATGAATTAAGAGATATGCTAAATGTAAGTAGTGGAGGCATTATTTTTTCAACAATTCAAAAATTCTCACCAAGACCAGATGAAGTGATTATCCCTATATCTACTAGAAGTGACATTTATATAATAGCTGATGAAGCTCATAGATCTCAATATGGACTTGATGCTAAAATGGACTTAGAAGGAAATAGTAAATATGGTTATGCAAAACATATAAGAGATGCTCTGCCAAATGCTAATTATATTGGTTTTACAGGTACTCCTATTGATTTTGAAGACAAATCAACAACAGCAGTTTTTGGAAATTATATTGATATTTATGATATGACTAGAGCTGTGGAAGATGGTTCAACTGTAAAGATCTACTATGAAAATAGATTTATAAAACTTGACTTAAATTCAGAACTTATATCTAAAATTGATGATGAATTTAAAGAGATTATGGCTAATCAAGATGAATATATGATAGAAAAGAAAAAGAAAGATATTACTAAAATAGAGGCTGTTATTGGAGCTGAAAATAGAATAAAAACTTTAGCTAAAGATTTTGTTGAGCATTGGGAAACTAGAAGAAATAATGCTTTTGGAAAATGTATGATAGTTTGTATGTCTAGAAAAATTTGTGTTGCTCTATATAATGAAATTGTAAAACTAAGACCTGAATGGCATGATGAGGATAAGAAAAAAGGAAAAATAAAAGTAATAATGACCAGTGAAATTGCAAAAGATCCTATGGAGTTTAAGCAACATTTCACTACTAAGCAAGAGAGAGAAGAACTAGCTAATAGAATGAAAGATGATAACGACGAATTAGAAATAGCTATTGTAAGGGATATGTGGCTTACAGGCTTTGACGTGCCTTGTATGCACACTATGTATATTGATAAACCTATGGCAGGACATAACTTAATGCAAGCTATAGCAAGGGTAAATAGAGTATATAAAGATAAAAGTGGAGGGCTTATTGTTGACTATATAGGAATAGGGGAAGATCTAAAGAAAGCTCTTAAACAATATAGCCAAAGTGATAGAAATGTTACAGGTATAGATACTGAAAAAGCTGTTGCTATGATGCTTGAATATTACGAGATAGTAAAAGAATTCTTCCATGGGTTTGATTATTCTAAATATAACAGTCAAAGTGCATTGGAGAAAGCTAGAATAATTATAGAAGGAATGGATTTTATTCTTGGATTAGATAGTGAACAGGAAGGTAGAAAAAAATCTTTTATTGATAATGTTTTAGCTCTATCTAAAGCTCATTCTATGTGTATTACTACAAAAGAGGGAGCTAAGTTAAATGAGGAGATAAGCTATTTTAAAGCTGTTAAAGCTAGTATTTTAAAACTTGAAACAGAAACTAGGGGTGGCAAACCTCCTCTTAGTGAAAAAGAAATTAATAAAAGAATTGCAAAGTTAATGTCTAAAACTATTCTTTCAGAAGAAGTAATAGATGTCTATTCTGTTTTAGGAATGAATGCTCCTGATATCTCTATTTTATCAGAAAGCTTTTTAGAAGAAGTAAAAAAAATTAAATATAAAAATTTAGCTGTAGAGATGTTAAGAAAATTAATTGAGGGAAAAATCCACTATTCAAGTAGAAAAAATATAACTCTTTCAGAAAAATTTTCAGAGAGATTAAAAAAAGCTATGAATGCTTATAAAAACAAAGCTCTTACAAATTTTGAAATAATGGAAGAATTAATGAAAATGGCAAAAGAATATAAGGAAGCTGAGCAAAAAGGTGCAGATCTAGGATTAACGGAAGATGAATTAGCTTTCTATGATGCAATTACTAAAGATGAAAATATCTTTAAAGCTGAAGGAATGAGTGATCAAAAATTAGTAGAAATTGTAAAAGATTTAGCTGATACAATAAGAAAAAATATTACAATAGATTGGTATGATAAAGAAAGTGTTCAAGCTCAAATGAGAAGATCTATTAGAAGATTATTAAAAAAACATGGGTATCCACCAGAAGATACAGAAGATGCAACAGAATCAGTTTTAATACAAGCTAAAAATATATGTGAAGATATGGAAATAAATTATTAAAAACCACTTGAAAATATTGATAATTTATGATATTATATGCTTATATTAATAGTTATGTCGAACAGATGAGAATTCGACAGTTTTATTACCTAGAATGTGAGGTAATAAAATAAGGCAGTATGCCGTAGGTATCCACTAGCTCTGACTAGTGGATTTTTTTTATTCCTAAATTTTTTATACAGATAATTAATAAAAGTACTTAATTTAACTTATACTAAAAAAGTATCAAAATTTATTTATTTTAATAATTATTTTACTCTTCTTTATGATATAATTTAGTATCAGATCTAACGACCGTTTATTTAAGAATTTTATGGAGGAAAAATAATGATTTATGGATATGTGAGAATCTCTACCAAAAAACAAGTTATAACTAGGCAGATAGCTAATATTTTAAAAATATATCCTGAAGCAAAGATCTATCAAGAAATTTTTACAGGAGTAACAAGTAACAGACCTGAATGGAATAAGCTTAAAAAGATAGTGAAAAAAGGAGATACTATTGTTTTTGACTCAGTTTCAAGAATGTCAAGAAATGCTATGGAAGGAATTGAAGAGTACTTTAATTTCTTTGAAAAAGGAATAGAACTAATATTTTTAAAGGAACAATATATTAATACAGAACTTTATAAGGAGCAACTAAAATTAAATGAAAATCTCAGTGTTGAAGATAAAGATTTGAATGACACTATAATAAAAGGAATTAGAGAATATCTTATAAAACTTGCTGAAAAACAGATTATAATAGCTTTTAATCAATCTGAAAAGAAAGTTCAAGATCTAAGAGAGAGGACCAAGGAAGCTTTAAGGGAAAGAAAAAAACAAGGAATTGTTTTAGGAATGAAAAAAGGTACAACTTTTGAAACTAAAAAATCAAAGGAAATGAAAGTTCAAATAAAGAAACTATCTAGGCACTTTAATGGGAATTTAAAGGATTCTGAAGTAATTTCACTTTTAAAATTGTCGAGAGGAACTTATTATAAATATAAAAAAGAGATTTTTAAGCATTTAAAAAATGGAGATTAGATTTAAATAATCATTTTTATAAATCTATGGTAGAATATATTAAAAGATAAAATTAACTATATATCAATGTTTTTGGGAGGAAGAAAAATGACACTACAAGAAGCTTATGAAGAGTTGGAATTAAATTATTATAAAGATAAAAATTTAACTTTAAAAGAAGTTGAGTTAGTGTATAAAAAATTGGCTAGGCAATATCATCCTGATATGAATGTTAATGTTCCAGATTATCTTGTAAAACTTGCTGAAGAGAAATTTAAAAAAGTAAATGAAGCTATGGATCTCATAAGAATAGAGTTAAGAAAATATGAAAAAGAGATAATGGAAACAGAATATAAAAAAGGAATGGAATATTATAGAAAAAAAGAGTATGTTGAAGCTATTAAACATTTAACAAAAGCTGGAAAATTAGGAAATAAAGAAGCTCAATTTTATTTAGGAGTTTGCTATGGTTATGGATATGGAACAACTAAAGATTATAACCAGGCTTTTTACTGGTATGAAAAGGCTGCTGAACAGGGGCATATTGTAGCTCAAAATAATTTAGGTGTATGTTATGAAAATGGAAATGGAACAACCCAAAACTATGAAAAAGCTTTTTATTGGTTTGAAAAGGCTGCTGAACAAAATGAAGAATATGCCCAAAATAACTTAGGACGTCTTTATGAAAATGGGCATGGAGTAGCTCAAAACTATGAGAAAGCTTTCTATTGGTATAAAAAAGCTGCTGATCAAGAGCAATTATATGCTCAATATAATTTAGGGAGATTATACGAAATTGGAAAAGGAACAACTAAAAATTATAATCAAGCTTTTTATTGGTTTAAGAAAGCTGCCAATGAAGGGCATTCATATTCATCATATAGATTAGGGAGACTTTATGAATATGGAAGAGGCACAGAAGTTAGTTATCAAGAAGCTTTTAATTTTTATCTAAAGGCAGCTCAAAATAATATTGAAGAAGCACAAAATAAATTAGGAAATTTTTATGAAGAGGGAAAGGGAGTAACACAAAATTATAATGAAGCTTTTAAGTGGTACAAAAAAGCTGCTGATCAAGGGTATGATGATGCTCAAAATAATTTAGGAGTTTTTTATGAAGAGGGAAAAGGAGTAACACAAAATTATAATGAAGCTTTTAAGTGGTATGAGAAAGCTGCTGATCAAGGACATTCGTATGCTCAAAATAATTTAGCTTGTCTCTATGAAGAGGGAAAAGGAGTAATACAAAATTACAGTGAAGCTTTTAAGTGGTATGAGAAAGCTGCTAAAAGAAACCATAAATTTGCTCAAAATAAATTAGGGTATTACTATGAACAAGGAAGAGTAGTTACAAAAGATTATACTCAAGCAATATATTGGTATAAAAAAGCTGCTGATCAAGGAAGCTTATATGCACAAAATAATCTAGGACATCTTTATGAAACTGGGAAAGGAGTAACACAAAATTATAATGAAGCTTTTAATTGGTATAAACTAGCAGCTGAGAAAGGACAATCATCTGCTCAAAGTAAACTAGGTAATTTTTATGAGTATGGAAAAGGGACAAATGTCAATTATACAGAAGCTCTAAAATGGTATAGAGAAGCTGTTGAAAATGGAGATATAGCAAGTAAAGTTAGTTTAGGTCGTTTTTTTGAATATGGAAAAGGCGAATATCAAGATTATACAGAAGCTTTTAATTGGTATGAATCAGTTGCAATCGAAGGAAATAAAGAAGCTCAATATAAGCTAGGTAATTTTTATGAATATGGAAAGGGAGTAAGTATTAATTATACTAATGCTTTTAACTGGTACAAAAAGGCAGCTGAACAAGAACATTTTAATGCTCAAAGCAAATTAGGTAATTTTTATGAGTATGGAAAAGGAACTAATATAAACTTTGAAAAAGCTTTTGAATGGTATAAAAAAGTAGCTGAGAAAGGAAATAAGGAATCTCAATTCAAAGTTGGAGTTTTTTATGAAGAGGGAAAAGGAATAGAAACTAATTTTAGTGAAGCTTTTAAATGGTATAAAGAAGCTGCTAATCAAGAAAATATAGAGGCACAAGAAAAATTAGGTAATTTTTATGAAACTGGAAAAAGTGTAATACAAGATTATGAAAAAGCTTTCTACTGGTATGAAAAAGTTGCTAAAGAGGGAAATAGTAAAGCACAATATAAATTAGGAACTTTCTATAAATTAGGTCTTGGAAGAGAAAAAAATTTAGATAAGGCTTTTTATTGGTATCAATTATCAGCCGAAAGGGGAAATTTATATGCTCAATATGAAATAGGACTTTCTTATGAAGAAGGAAGTGGAGTAGAAAAAAATTTAGATAAAGCTTTTAACTGGTATGAAAAAGCAGCTAAAGATAATAAAGAACTCCAAGAAATATTAAAAGAAAAATTTTTGAAATTAGGCTTAGAAAATTATAGTAAAAAAAATTACAATCAAGCTTTAAAATATTTAGAAAAAGCAGCTAAATATGGATATTCAGTTGATAAAGAAATATTAAAAAATTGTTACTATAATCTAGGAATAGATTGTTATAATAATATAAACTTAAAAAATAAAACAGCCCTAGCTATAGAATATATGAAAAAAGCGGCTGATTTAGATCATACAGAAGCTTTACTTTTTATAGCTGATTATTTATATTACCCTAATAAGGATTTTAAAAATTTTGTTGAATGCTTAGAAAAAGTAGCTAATCATGGAAATATAGAGGTTCAATACAAATTAGGTGAATTTTATAGTATCCAATATAAAAGTTATTATTATGCTTTCGAATGGTATGAGAAAGCTGCTAAAAATAATCATATAAAAGCTCAATATAGACTTGGAACTTGTTATGAAGAAGGAAAGGGAGTAACACAAAATTACATTGAAGCTTTTAAATGGTATGAAAAAGTTGCTAATCAAGGTTATATAGAAGCTCAATATAAATTAGGTGAATTTTATGAGCAAGGGAAAAGTACAATTAAAAATATAGATAAAGCCATAGAATGGTATAAAAAAGCTGCTGAAAGTAATCATGTAAAAGCAAAAGAAAAATTAGAAAAATTTGAAGAGGAAAAAAGGAAAAAACTTGAGGAGGAAAAGAGACAACGTTTAAAAGAAGAATACTATAACTCAGGAATGAATTACTATAATGGTATTAATACTGAAAAAGATATAGATAAAGCTATAGGTTATTTAAAAAAAGCGGCTGACTTAGGGCATAAAGAAGCTATATCATTTATTGGAAATTATTTTTATTCTGAGCAAAACTATAGTGAGGCATTAAAATATTTTAAACAATCTACTGAATTAGAAAAAGTAGATATTCAATATAAAATAGGAGTTTGCTATGAATTTGAAAATAATTATCAAGAGGCTTTTAAGTGGTTTGAAAAAGCTGCTAAAAATAATCATATAGAAGCTCAATTTAAATTAGGTGAATTTTATGATATTCAAAAGAAAAATTATTATGATGCTTTTAAGTGGTATAAAAAAACAGCTGATTTAGGACATATAGAAGCTATATTTAAAATTGGAGAATTCTATGAAAATGGAAAAATAGGCTACAAAGATTCTTATGAAGCTTTTAAATGGTTTGAAAAAGCTGCCAAAAATAATCATATAGAAGCTCAATTCAAATTAGGTGAATTTTATGAGCAAGGGAAAGGCACAATTAAAAATATAGATAAAGCCATAGAATGGTATAAAAAAGCTGCTGAAAGTAATCATGTAAAAGCAAAAGAAAAATTAGAAAAATTTGAAGAAGAAAAAAGAAAAAAACTTGAGGAGGAAAAGAGACAACGTTTAAAAGAAGAATACTACAACTCAGGAATAAATTACTATAATGGTATCAACACTAAAAAAGATATAGATAAAGCTATTGATTCTTTAAAAAAGGCTGCTGACTTAGGGCATAAAGAAGCTAGCTTATTTATTGGAAATTATTTTTATTCTGAGCAAAACTATAATGAAGCATTAAAATATTTAAAACAATCTGCTGAATTAGGAAAAGTAGATATCCAATATAAAATAGGAGTTTGCTATGAATTTGAAAATAATTATCAAGAGGCTTTTATATGGTATGAAAAAGTAGCTAATCAAGGAAACATAGAAGCCCAATTTAAACTTGGAACTTTTTATGAAATGGGAAAAGGTACAACTCTAAATTATATAAAGGCTTTTGAATGGTATGAGAAGGCGGCTAAACAAAATTATGGAGAAGCTCAATATAAGTTAGGTACTTTTTATGAAAACGGAAAAGGGGTTGGTAAAAATATAGATAAAGCTTTAGATTGGTATGAAAAGGCGGCTAAATACAACTGTACAGAAGCTCAATATAAATTAGGTGAATTTTACGAGCAAGGGAAAAGTGTAGTTAAAAATATAAATAAAGCTAGTGAATGGTATAAAAAAGCTAGTGAAAATAATCATATAAAAGCAAAAGAAAAATTAAAAGTGTTAGAAGAGGAAGAAAAGAAGAAAAAATTTCTAAAAGAAGAGTACTATAAATCAGGAATGAATTATTATAATGGTATCAATACTACTAAAAATATAAATAAAGCTATTGATAACTTGAAAAAAGCTGCTAATTTAGAACATATAGAAGCTCAAGATAAGCTTGGTGAAATTTATGAGCTTGAATATAAAGATTATTACGAAGCTTTTATATGGTATGAGAAAGCTGCTAAGCAAGGATATATGGAAGCTCAATATAGAATTGGAACTTTTTATGAAACTGGAAAAGGAACAGTTAGAAACATAAAGAAAGCTATTGAGTGGTATAAAAAAGCTACTAAATTAAATTGTCCAGAAATTTATTTTAAACTAGGAGAACTTTTTGAAATCACTAAAAAAGAATATAATGAAGCTTTTAAATGGTATGAGAAGGCTGCTAAGCAAGGATATATAGAAGCTCAATATAAACTTGGAACTTTTTATGAAACTGGAAAAGGTATAGTTAAAAATATAGATAATGCTATTGAATGGTATAAAAAAGCGGCTGAAAATAATCATATAAAAGCAAAAGAAAGATTAGAGAAATTTGAAGAGGAGGAAAAGAAAAAACTTGAAGAAGAAAAAAGACAGCTTTTAAAAGAAGAGCATTATAAATTAGGAATGAATTACTATAATGGTATCAATACTGAAAAAGATATAGATAAAGCCATTGAATATTTAAAAAAAGCGGCTGATTTAGGACATATAGAAGCTATGTCATTTATTGGAAATTATTTTTATTCTGAACAAAACTATAATGAAGCATTAAAATATTTAAAACAATCTGCTAGTTTAGAAGATAAAAAATCTCAATATAAACTAGGTGAAATTTATGAATTTGAGTATAAGGATTATTATGAAGCTTTTAAATGGTATGAGAAAGCGGCTAAGCAAGGAGATTTGGAAGCTCAATATAAACTTGGAAATTGTTATGAAACTGGAAAAGGTATAGTTAAAAATATAGACAAGGCTATTGGATGCTATAAAAAAGTTGCTAATTTAAATTATCCAGAAATTTATTTTAAATTAGGAGAACTTTTTGAAATCACTAAAAAAGAATATAATGAAGCTTTTAAATGGTATGAAAAAGCTGCTAAGCAAGGAGATTTAGAAGCTCAATATAGAATTGGAAATTGTTATGAAACTGGAAAAGGTATAGTTAAAAATATAAAAAAAGCTATTGAATGGTATAAAAAAGCGGCTGAGCAAGGACATATTAAGGCTATAGAAATTATCGGAGATTACTTTTATTCTAACCAAAAATATGAAGAATCAATAAAATATTTAAAAAAAGCGGCTGAATTTGGAATAGAAGGAGCACAATATAAATTAGGAAATTGTTATGAAACTGGAAAGGGAGGAGAGCTAAATTATAATAAGGCTTTTTATTGGTATGGAAAAGTAGTTGATTTAGAAAAGGAAGAATTACAAATTGACCAAACTTCTTTTCCTAATTTTTCTAAGTTAAAAAAATCTTTATCATTAGAACATATAGAGGCTTTATTTAAAGTAGGTGAATTTTATGAACTTGGTACAGGAATAACTAAAGATTCATATAAAACTTTTTATTGGTATGAAAAAGCGGCTGAGCAAGGACATATTGAAGCTCAATATAAACTTGGAAGCTTATATGAAAATATTAAAGAAAATAAAAATCTGTATCAAAAAATAAAAGGAGTAAAAGAAAATATTTTTATTGATTCAACTATAAAATCTCTTTCTTATTATCGTACTTTTTTTAGAGAAAATAACTTTGAAAATGAAAAAAAAGCTTTTGATTGGTATAAAAAAGCTGCTGAGCAAGGGCATACTGAAGCTCAATATCAATTGGGTGAATTTTATGAAAAGGGAAAAGGTACTGAACAAAACTATACAGAAGCCTTTTACTGGTATAAAAAGGCTTTTGATTCTTATAAAAAGTTAAATAATCAAAATGCACAGGTGCAATATAAATTAGGACTTTATTACGAATTTGGAAAAGTTATTGAAAAAAATTATAAAAAAGCTTTTGATTTATATAAAAAAGCGGCTGAGCAAGGACATATTGAAGCTCAGTATAAATTAGGTGAGTTTTATGAATTTGGTAAGGGTATTGAAAAAAACTATACAGAAGCTTTTTATTGGTATAGAAGAACTTTTTACTACTTTGAAGAACTAGCTAAGCAAGGAGATGTAAAAGCTCAATATAAACTTGGAACTTTCTATGAAGAGGGAAAAGGAGTAACTAAAAATATAAATAAAGCTATTGAATGGTATGAAATGGCTGCTGATTTAGATAATGAAAATAAAAAAAATTTTTTTGAATTTTTTAATATGCTCATTTCAGGAAGTAAAGAAGCTCAATATAAATTAGGCGAATTGAAAGAAGTAGAAAAAGATTATGAAGCAGCTTTATCTTGGTATGAAAAAGCTGCCAAACAAGGACATATTGAAGCTCAATATAAATTAGGTGAATTTTACGAAGAAGGGAAAGAAGTAGAAAAAAATTATGAAGTAGCTTTATCTTGGTATAAAATGGTAGCAGATAGAGGAATAACAGAAGGAAAATATAGACTAGCAAAATGTTATTATGAAAGTAAAGATAAAGAGAATAGAAAAAAAGCTGAAACTTTATTTAAAGAACTAGCTGAACAAAATTATAAAGATTCTAAATCATATTTGAGAAAATGCCAATTTAAGAATATATTCTTCTAATAATTTAACGCTTTATAAAAAAAGCTGAGCAACATTTTAAAAAAAATGTTTTACTCAGCTCTCTTTTTTGTATAATATAGTCACC
>ERZ791889.659-NODE-659-length-12483-cov-2.419134_pt1 | contig 12483 bp, 10 predicted proteins | sample MGYA00510156_ERZ791889 | MGnify/ENA primary metagenome ERZ791889 (study PRJEB30046, sample SAMN00792108) | human gut metagenome | study: EMG produced TPA metagenomics assembly of the A metagenome-wide association study of gut microbiota in type 2...
AGATGACACTTGATGGACCACAGAGAAAAGGTGACTTAAGAAGATCTCGTGCAGCTGCAGTTAACATCGTTCCTAACAGCACAGGTGCTGCTAAAGCTATCGGTCTTGTTATCCCAGAACTGAACGGCAAATTAATCGGATCTGCTCAGCGTGTTCCTACCCCAACAGGTTCTACAACAATCTTAACAGCAGTTGTTGAAGGTAACGTAACAAAAGAACAGATCAACGCAGCTATGAAAGCAGCTTCTAACGAATCCTTCGGATACAATGAAGATGAAATCGTATCCAGCGATATCGTTGGTATGAGATTTGGTTCTCTGTTCGATGCTACTCAGACAATGGTTCTTCCACTTGAGAATGGCACAACAGAAGTACAGGTAGTTTCCTGGTATGACAACGAGAACTCCTACACAAGCCAGATGGTTCGTACAATCAAACATTTTGGTAAACTGCTGAACGCTTAATTTTCAGTAAGTGTAGAAGAATAGACTCCAAGGAAGGGTCCGGTCTGATTTGGACCGGATCCTTTTCGCGTTGTCTGAGCATCCGAAAAACTGCCATAGCAGATTTTACAGGACGCTCGAGGAATCTATGTTACTGTGGACAATGCAGTAACACATAAAGAATATTATTAAGGAGGCACCACAAATGCTGAATAAAAAATCTGTTGATGATATCAACGTAAAAGGTAAAAAAGTTCTTGTAAGATGTGACTTCAATGTTCCGCTTCAGGATGGTAAGATTACAGATGAGAACCGTCTGGTTGCAGCTCTTCCTACAATCAAGAAACTGATCGCTGACGGTGGAAAGATCATTCTTTGCTCTCACCTTGGAAAACCGAAGGGAGAACCGAAACCAGAATTATCTCTTGCACCGGTTGCTAAACGTCTTTCTGAATTATTAGGACAGGAAGTTAAATTTGCAGCAGACCCGGAAGTAGTAGGACCAAACGCAAAAGCAGCAGTAGCTGAGATGAAAGACGGAGACGTTATCTTACTTGAGAATACACGTTACCGTGCAGAAGAAACAAAGAACGGAGACGAATTCAGCAAAGAACTCGCTTCCCTTTGTGATGTATTTGTAAATGATGCATTTGGTACAGCACACAGAGCACACTGCTCTAACGTTGGTGTAACTAAATATGTTGATACAGCAGTTGTTGGTTACTTAATGCAGAAAGAAATCGATTTCCTTGGAAACGCCGTAAACAATCCTGAGAGACCATTCGTTGCTATCCTTGGCGGAGCTAAGGTTTCCAGCAAGATCTCTGTAATCAATAACCTTCTTGATAAAGTAGATACTCTTATCATCGGTGGTGGTATGTCCTATACATTCTCCAAAGCTATGGGAGGACATATCGGTGTGTCTCTCTGTGAGGATGATTATCTTCAGTATGCATTAGACATGATGAAGAAAGCTGAAGAAAAAGGCGTAAAACTTCTTCTTCCTGTAGATAACAGAATCGGTGACAGCTTCTCCAATGACTGCAATATTCAGGTTGTAAAACGTGGAGAGATCCCGGACGGATGGGAAGGAATGGATATCGGACCGGAAACAGAGAAGCTTTTTGCTGAGGCTGTAAAAGATGCTAAGACAGTTGTATGGAACGGACCGATGGGCTGCTTCGAAATGCCGAATTTTGCTCATGGTACAGAGGCTGTTGCTAAGGCACTTGCTGACACAGATGCTACAACAATCATCGGTGGTGGTGATTCTGCAGCTGCAGTTAATATCCTTGGCTATGGCGACAAGATGACGCACATCTCCACAGGTGGCGGTGCATCTCTTGAATTCCTGGAAGGAAAAGAACTCCCGGGTGTTGCAGCAGCAAACGATAAATAAGTAATTCTATAAGAAGGAGATACAGGATCATGGCAAGAAAGAAAATTATCGCTGGTAACTGGAAAATGAACATGACACCAAGCGAAGCCGTTAAATTAGTAGAAACATTAAAACCATTAGTAGTAAATGACGAAGTAGACGTAGTATTCTGTGTACCTGCAATCGACATTGTCCCGGTTGTAGAGGCTGCTAAAGGAACAAACATCCAGGTTGGTGCTGAGAATATGTACTTTGAAGAAAAAGGTGCATACACAGGAGAGATTTCCCCTGCAATGCTTGTAGACGCTGGTGTTAAATATGTTGTTCTCGGACATTCCGAAAGAAGAGAATACTTCGGAGAAACAAACGAAGACGTTAACAAGAAAATCCTTAAAGCTTTCGAACATGGAATCACACCAATCATGTGCTGTGGCGAAACTCTTACTCAGAGAGAGCAGGGCGTGACAATGGATTTCATCCGTCAGCAGGTTAAAGTTGGTTTCCAGGGCGTTACAGCAGATCAGGCTAAGACAGCAGTTATCGCTTATGAGCCAATCTGGGCTATTGGAACAGGTAAAACAGCTACTACTGAGCAGGCTCAGGAAGTATGCGCTGGTATCCGTGCATGCATCGCTGAAATCTATGATGAAGCAACAGCAGAAGCAATCCGTATTCAGTACGGCGGATCTGTAAATCCTGCAACAGCTCCTGACTTATTTGTTCAGAACGATATCGATGGCGGCCTTGTTGGTGGAGCTTCCCTGAAAGCTGATTTCGGTAAGATCGTAAACTACAAATAAGAATAAAAATTTAAAATTGATTATAAATAGATAATCTTTGTGTCCAAACAGAAGACACCCTGTCCGCTTCAGTTGTCAGGGTGTCTGTTTTTTATCTATTATTTAAACAAAAATAAAGAGTAGTTCTTGTGAAACTACTCTTTTCATCTTATAGTGTATTATTTTTTATCTGGTGTGAAAACATCTTTTGTACTTTGGAAAAATATCTTTTGTATTTTGGAGAATAAATCTTTTGTATCTCTTTAATCTGAATTTTAAATATTTATCTTTTGTATTTCTACTACCGATCCGTCGGTGCTTTCCAAATCTGTTTCTTTTGTACATACGAAGTATAGCATATTTTTCTACATTCGTCTACAGAATTCAACAGGAATCTGTTAAAACATTTCGACAATAACTTCTATTATTCGACATTCTGTTGAATGAATAAAGTCAGTATAGCCGGTTATGCCTATATATTTAACTGTTATTTTACAAAAAACTGATAGTATAAGAACTATAAATATGATATTATAGTAATAATTTAGTTTATACTAAAAATGTTTTGAAAAAACATTCTAAACTGTTTGCGATAATGGAATTGCTGTAGATTTATATATCTTAGGGAGGGTGTATGGGAATAAATCATCGGTGAACAGCTGGAAAGCAAATAATTGAAGCTATCTGATTGCATGAACCTGTTTTCACTGTTATAATGTAAAAATATGTAGAAAACAGACAGTAAACAATAAGTGAAAATAGAAAGCAGGTCAGAGTTTCATGGAAGAAAAAATAAAAAAATGTAGTGTATCAAAAAAATGTGGAAGTTGTCAGTATCAGGGGGTTCCCTATAAAGAACAGCTTGTAGCGAAACAGAAGAAAATGAGCAAACTCCTGAAGAAATTTGGAAATGTAAAACCAATTATCGGCATGGAGGATCCTTTTTATTATAGAAATAAGGTTCATGCAGTATTTGACAGAGACAGAAAAGGAAATATCATCTGCGGAACATATGAGGCGAAAACGCATAAAGTAGTCCCAGTGGAAGACTGCATGATCGAAGATAAGATCAGTCAGGAGATTATTCGCACAATCCGTGATATGCTGAAATCTTTTAAAATAAAAACTTATGATGAGGATACGGGATATGGACTTTTACGCCATGTCCTGGTAAGAAGAGGATTTGCAACAAATGAAATTATGGTAGTTCTCGTTGTAGGATCTCCGGTTTTCCCTTCGAAAAATAATTTTGTAAAAGCCCTGCGGAAAAAATATCCGCAGATTACTACAGTGGTATTGAACGTTAATGACAAGAAAACCAGTATGGTACTGGGTGAACGTGACATAGTCATTTATGGAAAAGGTTTTATCAGGGATATACTCTGTGGATGTTCTTTCCGCATCTCTCCGCAGTCCTTTTATCAGGTGAATCCTGTGCAGACAGAAATTCTGTACAAGACAGCAATCGAATATGCGGGTCTGGGACGAAAGGAAACCGTAATCGATGCATATTGTGGAATTGGTACGATCGGATTGGTAGCGGCGAAAAGAGCGAAAAATATTATTGGAGTAGAATTAAATCCAGATGCAGTCCATGATGCCAGAATCAATGCCAGAGAAAATAAGATTACCAATGCACATTTTTACCAGGGGGATGCAGGGGAATTTATGGAAAAAATGGCAGAGAATGGAGAGTGTGCAGACGTTGTATTTATGGATCCGCCACGTACGGGAAGTGATAAGAAGTTCATGTCTTCCGTAATTAAACTTGGACCGTCCAGAATCGTCTATATATCCTGTGGTCCGGAAACACTTGCCAGAGATTTGGAGTATCTTACAAAATATGGTTATGAAGTAAGAAAAATACAGCCTGTAGACATGTTCAGTTTTACAGATCACTGCGAAAATGTTTGTCTTTTGACAAAGAAATTCACAAAATAAATATTATAAATCCGATACATCATAAAGCATACTATAGGATACGAAGTAAAGGTGGGAGTGATTCATGGAAATAAAAAAAGCATCTATGCAAGACTTGGAACAGATTATGCATGTTTATAAAAACGCAAGGAAATTTATGTGCGAAAATGGAAATGAAGAACAATGGGGAGATGATTATCCTTCGACAGAATTGATAAGGGAAGATATAGATAAGATGTATCTTTGTATTTCAGAGGAACAGATTGCCTGTGTCTTCTACTATGCAGTAGAAGAGGATGAGGACTATAGAGAAATCAACGGGAAATGGTTAAATGAAAAGCCTTATGCAGTAGTTCACAGAGTGGCATCTACAGGAATCGTAAAAGGTGCGGCATCTTACTGCCTTGACTGGGTGTATACTCAGTTCCCTAATATTCGAATGGACACGTATAAAGACAATATCCCCATGCAAAAACTGCTGGAAAAATGTGGATTTCAATATTGTGGTTCATTTGAACGCCTGGGAACAGACAAATGGATGGCATATCATAAAGAATAAAAAGAAAACATAGGTAAATAAAAAAACAGGATCATTTTGGACAGGATGTTTCTCCTACTGATTTATAGTAAAAGCGGGAGATTTCCTCAAAATAATCCTGTTTTTTATTGAATCAGGTAAGTTACGCCATCCTTTTTTAAACAAATTAAGGAAATTCCCTGCTTTAATTGCGAAAAGCAATAAGCAGCAAGGGAGACTTACCTGTATATTTTTATTAGAGAAAAATTACATATTTTCAGTAATCTGACGTGCTACATAAACACCGCTTGCAGAAGCGTGAGACAAGGAATGAGTTACGCCACTTCCGTCACCGATAATATATAATCCTTTGTATCTGCTTTCCAGATTTTCATCAATCTCAACTTCCATGTTATAGAATTTAACTTCCACACCATAAAGAAGAGTATCATCATTTGCTGTTCCCGGAGCAATTTTGTCCAGAGCATAGATCATTTCGATGATTCCGTCAAGAATACGTTTTGGAAGAACGAGGCTTAAATCGCCAGGAGTAGCTGCAAGAGTAGGACGTACCATACCCTCTTCAATACGGGCAACAGTGCTTCTTCTTCCACGTACTAAATCGCCGAAACGCTGTACGATTACACCACCACCAAGCATATTGGAAAGACGGGCGATACTTTCGCCGTATCCGTTACTGTCCTTAAATGGCTCGGAGAAGTGCTTAGCAACTAACAGCGCAAAGTTTGTGTTCTCTGTCTGTTTGGAGGGATCTTCATAGCTGTGTCCATTAGCTGTAACGATGCCGTTGGTGTTTTCGTTTACAACGATACCGTAAGGATTCATACAGAAAGTTCTTACATTATCTTCAAATTTCTCTGTTCTGTAAACAATTTTACTCTCGTAAAGTTCATCTGTCAGGTGGGAGAAAATAACAGCTGGAAGCTCCACGCGGACACCGAGATCCACGCGGTTAGATTTAGTAGGGATATCAAGATCTTTACAGACCTGTTCCATCCATTTACTTCCGCTTCTGCCGACAGATACGATACATTTACTGCAGTCAGTTGTGCTGTCTTTGGTAACGATACGATAACCGTTATCCAGAAGTTCCAAGCGCTCTACAGGAGTGTTGAAATAGAAATCTACATGTTCTTTTAATTTGGCATATAAATTTTCCAGAACTACATAGTTAATATCTGTTCCGAGATGACGAACGGAAGCATCCAGCAATTTTAATTTATTCTGCATGCAAAGTTTTTTAAATTTAGTTCCGGCAGTAGAATACATTTTTGTGCCCTGTCCACCGTAGGTAACATTGATCTCATCTACATAACGCATGAGCTCAAGAGCTTCTTTTTTTCCGATATGCTCATAAAGAGTTCCGCCAAAATCATTGGTAATATTGTATTTACCATCAGAGAATGCACCGGCACCGCCGAAACCGCTCATGATAGCGCAGGTCTTACATTTGATGCAGGTTTTTACCTTATTACCATCGATAGGGCAATGTCTTTTGTCCAATGGATTTCCTTCTTCAAAAACAGCAATCTTGAGATTTTTATTCTGTTTCATCAATTCATAGGCAGAAAAAATGCCGCCAGGTCCGGCGCCAATGATTACTACGTCATATTTCATATATATTACAATCCTTTCACGTGATTTTCCTGAGCTCAGGTATGTTGGTTTGCGCATTACTTTACTCGATAAAAGTATAACACAAATTGAGCGAAAAATCTTTTATTTTTTATGAATGATTTATAGATTAGATTTATAAATAAGGAAGAAAAATAAACATTCTATTGAGTCTTTTCTCTGCAATAAATTAATGCAGAACAAAATGTTCTTTTTGAATTCAGATACATAAACAGAAAATCTTATATTATAAATCTGAATTATTGTTCTTTGGATTCAGTCTCATCCGGAATATGTTCCACAATATCTCCAAAATCGCATTTGAGTATAGAACATAAAATATCAAGACTGCGAATCTCTACATTTTCATTATGGCGGAGTTTATCCAGAAAAGAAGTACTGATGCCATAACGCGTATACAGAGCGTATTGACTGATTCCTCGCTCTTTCATAGTTTTCCATAATTTCCTATAACTTATCATATTTAATAACCGTCCAATTTGTTCTTGATTACTATTTATTATCGGGTTAAAATGAATGTTATAATAGTGTCGTTATAACGACACTACAAGAGGGAAAGTGATAATGATGAAGTTGATTAAAAAGATAACTACGGGAATTTGTATGGCTGTATTATCAGCGGCAATGTATTATTGTTTTCTGAACGGAGCTCCGCATCAGGGAACAGAGAGACTGTTTTATATGATCCTGACAGGCATTTTCTGTGTTTCAGCCTGGACAGCAGTGATGATAACGATCTGGTATATAAAATGGCTTCGCAAAAAGAAAACAGAGCTCGAAAATATGGTGGAGATTTTGCTCAAAAACGCAGACAAACTTGACAAATAGCCGATTCTGCCCTAGTATAAAAACCAACGAATAAGAAAGGGGAATCCTGTGAAATGAGTGAAAAAGTCATCAAAGCCGCACTGTTAGGATTTGGAACAGTAGGAACAGGTGTATATAAGGTACTGAAGAATCAGGAAGAAGAAATGACAGCTAAAATTGGCTGTAAAGTTGAAATCAAGAAAATCCTTGTCAGAAATATAGAAAAAGCAGCAGCTAAACTTGAAGAAACCTCTATGCTTACCAGTCAGTGGGACGAAATCGTAAATGATCCGGAGATTGAGATCGTTATTGAGCTGATCGGGGGAATCAACCCTGCCAGAGAATACATTCTCTCTGCGTTGAAAGCAGGAAAGCATGTAGTATCAGCAAACAAAGACCTGATCGCGGTTCATGGACATGAGCTTCTGGAAGCGGCACATGAGAATAAAGTAGACTTTTTATTTGAGGCAGCAGTAGCTGGAGGAATTCCGATTATCAGACCATTGAAACAGTGTCTGGCAGGAAACCATATGACAGAAGTTATGGGTATTGTGAACGGAACTACCAACTTTATTCTTACAAAGATGACTCAGGAAGGCATGGAATTTAAGGATGCCCTGGCACTTGCCACAGAACTTGGATATGCGGAAGCTGACCCCACCGCAGATATTGAAGGCCTTGATGCCGGACGTAAGGTAGCAATTCTTGCTTCCGTAGCATTTAATTCACGTGTCGTATTCAATGATGTTTATACAGAAGGAATTGCCAAGATTACTTCTAAGGATATTAATTATGCAAAAGAAATGGGACGTGATGTCAAGCTTCTCGGTGTTGCCAGAAATGAAGAGGATGGAATCGAAGCCTATGTATGCCCGATGCTGATTCCAAGTTCTCATCCGCTTGCAACTGTAAATGATTCATACAATGCTGTATTTGTTCATGGAGATGCAGTAGAAGATGCCATGTTCTTCGGAAGAGGAGCAGGAGAACTTCCTACAGCAAGTGCAGTAGTAGGTGATGTATTTGACATTGTAAGAAATATCCTGATCGGCTGTTGTGGCAGAATCGGATGCACCTGTTATAAAGAGATTCCGGTTAAGAAGATGGAAGATACACATAACCGATACTTTATCCGCCTTAAAGTAGAAGACCGCTGTGGTGTTCTGGCCGAAATGACGGCAATATTTGCAAAATATCAGGTAAGTATGGCACAGATTATTCAGAAGGACACCAAGGTAGAAGGCTGTGCGGAAGTAGTTGTGATCACTGAGAAAGTAAGAGAAGGTGATTTCAGAACTGCAATCGAGGAACTGAGAAACAGAGATTCTGTAAGAAAGATTTCTACAATCATTCGTGTTTACGGAAAATAAGATATCGTTCATTGTTATAAACTGCGAAGTAGTTATTCAATACAGAGATGCGCAAAAAAGCAGATTATGAATATCCACTTAATAAGTTGGTAAAACGAAAGTCAAGCGGATATTCGCAATCCGCTTCGCTACTTGCTCATAACCGAATAACTGCTCCGCAGTTTATCAGAAGGAGCTTGCACTCCTCCTGATACAAGCAAGTCCCCACCCACTGCTTATTGCTTTTCGCAATTGAAGCAGGGGACTTACTTGATTCGATTAAACAAAGAAGCCAAATACATAAAAAAAAGAATTGAAAAATCCTGAAATTTTGATACTATATAAAGAGGGCACAAAAGCGTGTTATCAGGCATGCAATGAACGATAAAGTGCATCTGTATATAAAAATTACAGTTGCTGTATGCTAAAATGTATAGTTGTGTACAGTTACATACAGCAATCAATAATGAACACATATAAAAGGAGAACATTATGAGCAAAAAAACAACCGTATTAATGATTCTTGATGGATATGGCCTGAATGACAAAAAAGAAGGCAATGCTGTATATATGGCAAAGACTCCTGTTATGGACAAGCTGATGGCAGAATATCCTTTTGTAAAAGGTAATGCAAGCGGACTTGCAGTAGGTCTTCCGGATGGACAGATGGGTAATTCCGAAGTAGGTCATATGAACATGGGTGCAGGCCGCATCGTATATCAGGAACTTACAAGAATCACAAAAGAGATCCAGGATGGTGATTTCTTTAAGAACGAAGCACTTCTTGCAGCAATGAAGAATGCAAAAGAGAATAATTCCGCTGTACATTTTATGGGACTTCTTTCTGATGGCGGTGTACACAGCCACAATACACATCTCTATGGATTACTTGAGATGGCTAAGAAAGAGGGCGTTGAGAAAGTTTATGTACACTGCTTCCTTGACGGACGTGATACACCTCCTGCATCAGGTAAAGAGTTTGTAGAGGCTCTGGAAGCTGAGATGAAGAAAATCGGTGTAGGTGAGATTGCAACCGTTTCCGGCCGTTACTATGCAATGGACCGCGATAACCGCTGGGATCGTGTAGAGCTTGCATACAATGCTCTTACATCCGGAGAAGGTGTAAAGGGAACTGACGCTGCAGCAGCAGTTCAGGCATCCTATGACAATGACAAAACAGATGAATTCGTTCTTCCTACAGTAATCGAGAAAGACGGACAGCCAACAGGTGTTGTATCTGATAAAGACTCTGTTGTATTCTTTAACTTCCGTCCTGACCGTGCTCGTGAGATCACAAGAGCATTCTGCGATGATGATTTCCAGGGATTTGAGAGAAAAGCAAGACCACATGTCACATTCGTATGCTTCACAGAGTATGATGATACCATCCAGAATAAACTGGTTGCATTCCACAAAGTTCAGCTTCATAACACATTTGGAGAATACCTTGCAGCACACAACATGACTCAGGCTCGTATCGCTGAGACAGAGAAGTATGCACATGTTACATTCTTCTTTAATGGTGGTGTGGAAGAGCCAAATAAAGGCGAGGATAGAATCCTTGTGAAATCCCCGAAGGTTGCAACTTATGACCTTCAGCCTGAGATGAGTGCGCCACAGGTTTGTGAGAAACTGGTAGATGCTATCAAATCTGACAAATATGATGTGATCGTAATCAACTTTGCTAACCCTGATATGGTTGGACATACAGGCGTACAGGAAGCAGCTGTGAAAGCAGTAGAAACAGTTGATGAATGTGTTGGTAAAGCAGTAGAAGCTCTGAAAGAAGTTGACGGACAGATGTTTATCTGTGCTGACCATGGAAATGCAGAGCAGCTTATCGATTATGAGACAGGTGCTCCATGGACTGCACATACCACAAATCCTGTTCCGTTCATTCTTGTAAACGCTGATCCGAAATACACACTGCGTGAGGATGGATGCCTTGCAGATATCGTTCCTACACTCATTCAGCTTATGGGAATGGAACAGCCGGCAGAAATGACAGGCAAATCTCTTCTTGTAGAGAAATAAAAAATTTCAGGGTGAAGAGGGCAGCCTGACTCTGATAAAAAATAATTCGTGAATATAACGAAAAAGACCTCCGTTTTACCGGGGGTCTTTTTGTGATTATGTAGAAAATTACAGAATTGGAAAACACATCTTGAAATGGTAAAACTTTTCAACTATAATCGCTCTGATATCTGATAAACGATCAGGTAAAAGACAGGAAAAAACTAATTTTAAGAAAGGACTGGAGGGTTCATTGGAATGCAGACAGACATGACAGTTGGGAAACCAATGAAGATGATACTTGATTTTACGATACCTGTATTTATAGGTAATGTATTCCAGCAGTTTTACAACATGGCAGATGCCATAATCGTGGGGAAATTTGTAGGAACAAAAGGATTGGCAGCAGTAGGTTCTACGGGAACGATCATGTTTCTCATCATAGGATTTCTTACAGGACTGACAGCCGGGTTTACGGTTCTCACTTCACAGAAATTCGGTGCGGGAAAGATGGATGAGATGCGGCAGTCTGTGGGAAATGCGGCGTTGTTATCCATCATTATTTCAGTTATCATGACGGCAGTCAGTATGTTGGGAATGCACTCATTATTGACGCTGATGCATACGCCGGAGGATATTTTTAAGGATGCATATACTTATATCATGATTATCTGTGGCGGTATTTTTGCTCAGGTGTTATATAACATTCTGGCAAGTATTCTGAGAGCATTAGGTAACAGTAAAACACCATTGTATTTTCTGATACTTGCGGCACTTTTGAATGTGGCACTTGACTTAATATTTATTATTGCGTTCCATATGGGTGTGGCAGGCGCTGCATGGGCCACGATCACAGCGCAGGGAGTATCTGGACTGCTTTGCCTGGTTTATATTATAAAATGTATGCCGGAATTAAGATTAAAGAGAGATGACTGGAGATTCCGCTCTGGAATTGCCAAGAACGAAATTCTTGTCGGTATTCCTATGGGACTTCAGTATTCTATTACAGCAATCGGAACGATGATGGTTCAGTCTGCATTAAATATTCTTGGTTCTTATGCGGTAGCCGCATTTACCGCTGGAAATAAGATTGAAAATATCTTTACCCAGGCATATGTTGCAATCGGTACAACGATGGCTACATACAATGCACAGAATATCGGTGCACGTAAGCTTGACAGAGTCAGACAAGGATTTAACTGTGCGCATATTATTGGAATCATTTATGCGATCGTGACAGGTGTGATCATATTTTTCTTTGGAAAATATCTCTCATACTTGTTTATTTCAGATAACGCAGCAGAGGTTATTCCGATGGTTGATATTTATGTTAAATGTGTTGCAGTATTTTTTATTCCTTTACATTTTGTCAATGCACTGCGAAATGGTATCCAAGGTATGGGATACGGACTGCTCCCTATGCTGGCTGGTGTAGCTGAGCTTGCAGGTCGTGGAATCACTGCGATGATCGCGGCAGCACATAAGAGTTATTTTGGAGCATGTATGGCCAGTCCGATGGCATGGGTATTGGCAGGAGGATTGCTCATCATTATGTATTTCTATGTCATGAAAGACATGAAACGCAGACTTGATTTATAGAATAAAAAATGATACCGGTGAC
>ERZ791889.661-NODE-661-length-12466-cov-6.360728_pt1 | contig 12466 bp, 14 predicted proteins | sample MGYA00510156_ERZ791889 | MGnify/ENA primary metagenome ERZ791889 (study PRJEB30046, sample SAMN00792108) | human gut metagenome | study: EMG produced TPA metagenomics assembly of the A metagenome-wide association study of gut microbiota in type 2...
ATTATTATACGCTATTTCTCGTCAAAATCAACCATTTGTTGTGACAGAGCCTTAACATTTTACCTCCCTAAAATCTATTAATAGTTTTTCTTAAAATAAATTTATCATTTATGTTGTTTAAAGTTTTTATTTTGAATTAAACAAAGATAAAAAAGGAGTAATTCTATTAACTATAGAAGTTGATTTCTTAATTATTTCATTTACTTTTCTTAAATTATTTTTTGAATCATTAACTTTTTTTCTATCATCATTTTCCATACTTGAAAGAATCTTAGACATAACTATAGGGGCTCCAATCATAGCTAAGATTCCAAATAAAAATCCTAGCTCTTTTATTCCAAAATACCCACCTCCTATAACTGATAAAATTAAAAATAATGGTTTTACGTCTATATCATTTTGTAAGCTTTTCTTATTTTCTTCTAATTCTTTTTGTAAATTAGGTATTTCTTTCTGATATTGACTTTGTTTTGAAGTAACAATTTCCTTTATTTCTATTAGGCAAGTAAGTTGTCTTATTTGTTCTTCACTTAATTCATAATTTTTAACTTTAGGTAAGAATTTTGTAATATTTTCTATAGTTTCTATATCTTTTTTATCCTTATCAATATTTGTTATAAGATATTCCATATTAAGTTCTGAGAATACTCTCTCACATTCTTTAATATTCAAATTTATTTCTTGATTTTTTATAGTATTTGCTTCTTTTTCTAAAGCCAAAATTTTAGAATTTAATATCTCTAATCTTATCTGTGAATTTTTTAATTCTTGTTCATATAAAGGAAAAAGATTATTTTGAATTATAATTGTTATAAAATTTTTATGTTTATTATAAAATTCTCTTAATAGATGAATATTTTTTAATTCAATACTTATAGTATTTTCTTGATTATTTAATAAATAATCTAAAAATAATATTAAATCTTCTATATTATTTATTTCCTGTAATTTAAAAGATTTTTTTAAAATATCTATAGCAAAATAATTACTATACCATTTTTTAGTTCTAAAATTTTCTTTTATTTTTTCTAATTCTTCTTTAACTAATTGAGTAATTTTATATCTTAATCCAAAATATATGTTTATTAAACTTAATTCCAACTTATCTTTTAAAAGCAAATTTAAAAATAACATTAAACTATCAGGTATACATTCTGTATCTTTTTCATCTAAAAATAAATTTATCCAATAATTATCATCAACCAATCTTCCACCATTAAGATTATTATCGTAAGTAAATTCATATTCTTTAGATGAATATCTATAAAAAGTATCTATAAATAATACTATCATTCTTTCTTGAGCTTCTGCAAAAGCTCTACTTAAATTTCTTGAAGTATTTAATTCATTATAAAATTTCTTAACTATATTATCTATTCCTATATTAATGCTTCTTCTTCTAAATTTAGGAATAAATCCTTCTGGATATTTTTCTCTGATTTCCTCATAATTTATAAATGTATCTTTATTATTTTCATAATCTTCATAATTTCCTTGATCAAACTCGATTTCATTAATACTAGATATTAAGATTTCTTTTATTTTATTACTCCACTCTTCTATTTTATCCTCAAAATTTCCTTTACCCTGAAGTAAAAATTGTGCTCCTATATTAACTCCTTTTATTAAATTAATCTTTCGATAAAATGTATATTCCTTTTTTGTCATATAAAATTTATAGTCTTCTATGTAAGGTATATTTATAATATCTTGAAATTGAATTTTATCTAAACATCTTAAAATATTCTTATTTCTTTTAGCACCTAAATAATAAAAATCTTTTTCTATCCTTTGATTAGATGAATATTTTGTTGAAAAAAAGGATATGCAACCTCTTCTTAAGAATATTTCTTCTTTTGTTCCATCTTCATAAATAAGAGTTCCTGTTCCATTCTTTACATCATTAATAAAGAAAACAGTATTTTCTTTAAAATCCTTAATATTATCTTTTTCACAAACTTCTAATCGTCCTCTTCCATTTGAATATTTAATTCTTTTTAATTCTTTTCCATACTTCCATATTGATAAATATTCTAATACTGTTTTATTTTCATCTTCTTCTGATATTTTAAAATTTTTTTGTTCTCCATCTTTTAAACCATTTTTATAATTTTCTATTTCTAGTATAATATCATTATTACTATAACTTAAATATGTACAACGTTCTCCATCTAGTACTCCATTTTTAAAAAATTCTGTATATAATTTACTCCCATTTTGAGTAGAATAAGTTGTCCATTCTCCATCTTTTAAACCATCTTTATAATTTCCAATTTTTGTGTATATATAACTTTTTTCTGTATCTTGACCTGTGTATCCTTTAAAACTTTTAGTTAGAGCAAATAATCTTCCATCTTCTAAATAGTTGTACTTCCATAACTCTTCCTTTTGAGAAAAATTATCATTTTTTAATAGAAGTTGATATGCCTCATTTACTTCTTTCAATTTTTCTTCTGCTAAATTAGCTAAAGGATTATTCTGGTAAAAATCAGGATGATATTTTTTAGCTAATTTTTTATAAGCTGTTTTTATTTTTTCCTGTGAACTATTTTGAGCAATCCCCAAAATTTTATATGCTTTTTCGACTGTCATAAAAGTCCTCCTTATTTTAGAAAATAAAGAAGAGTTAATCTAAGGAAAATCTCTTCTCTATTTTTTATTATTCTCTAGTATTTTTCTCTTATAGCGTCTATTTTAACACTTCTATTTTTTGCTTTTCCTATTGGAGTATCATTTGAAAAAGGATAGTCTACTCCTCCTAAATCTGAAATAATTATTAATTTTTCTGGAATTCCTTGTTCCATCATATAATTTTTAATCATCATAGCTCTTTGCTTTCCAAGGTTGTCAAATCCCATTTCCTTTTCTTTTGAATCTATATAACCTGTCAATAATATTTCTGTGGAAGAACAATATTTTTTAAAATTAACTATAAAGTTATCTAGTTCTTTGTAATAAGTTTTAGATAAATCAGCACTATATGGAGCAAATGTAACCCTCTCTAATTTAAATTTAGGTATTCTTAAATCAATAATATAATTTTCTGAAATTTTTTGAACAAATGATATTTTTTCATAATCTGATGATAAATTAGTACATCCAATCATCATTGATAATAAAATAATTCCTAATAGTTTTTTCATAATTGGTCTCCTTTTTATTCTAATATGTTGCCATTTTCATCGACATATACTGATTTTCCATCTAATACTATAAATTGATTTCTTTCGGAACCAAGATATTTTCCATTTTTTACCATAATTTCTATATCAGATTTAGGCTCAATGTGAATTTCATCTTTAGATTCAACTTCTACATTTTGTATTTTAGGAGGATTTGTGATAAATTCTTTATTTTGTTGTGTTATAACAACGGCTTTATTTCTTGGAATTATATCTTTTATAAAAGGTATCTTTTCTCTAAAGAAATATATTCCAGCTCCTATTATAATTATTAATATTAAAGAACTAATAATATTATTACCCTTCGAAGCTTGAGTTTCTTCTACAAAATTTGAATTTTGGTTGTAATCAATCGCATCATAATTATTCCAATTGTTATTTGGTCTTCTTTCTATTTTTTTATCTTCATCTTCACTGAACAAAGTTGCAAGAAGGTATAATAATGCTCCTCCATCATCTAATAACCCTAGTGGTCCTAGTACAGCCTCTGGAATTATATCTATTGGTGATAATAAATATATTATTGTCAAAATTATTTTTGCTTTTTTCATATTTTCCTCCATTTTTTTATAACTTTATATAAATATTTACTCCATCTCTAGTAGAATGAAGTTGTGCAACTCTTCTTGGGCTTAACTTAGCTTGTAAAGAGTTTTTATATAAACTAAAATTATTTGCTCCTTCACAAGATTGAGTTGCTAATAAATCAAATATAGTAAATTTCATTCCTTTACTATATCTCATTTCAATTTCATTGATAGCTTTTTCTACTTGTCCATTAACATCTCTTATTAACATATTTTCCCTCCCTCTATATATTTTTAATATTTTTTAACTTATAACTCTTATCTGACTTATATAATATTCAACATTATTTAAAAGAACTTTTAAATATCCTGTCTCTTTATCTCTAAAGATTTTTTCTACTCTACTTTCTACTAGACCATTTGGGGTATGAACTTTTAAAGTCCTGTATTCTTTTTGAGCGGCATTTAAAAATACTATCTTTTCTCTAAAGAGATGTGTTTCTCTAAGAAATGGTGGAAGGACAGCATAAGATAAAAATATTTCCCTTATAATTTCTGATTCATTTAATTTTTCCATCTGTTGACAAAGTTCTTCATAATATTTTCTATTATCTTTATTCAAAGTAAATTGAATAATATCTTTATTTTCAAAAATCATTTCTTGATTATAATTAGACCTAAATTTTAAAGAAAACTTAAGTAAAATCTCATTGCAAAGTCTTTCTTTAGGAAGTGAAAAATGTTTTAGGTCAGCTTCTAAAATTTCTATTAGATATTCAGGAACAGAAGCTTTTACTTTTTGTTTCAATTTTAACACCACCTTTCGTTATTTAGCTTATTACCTCTATTATAACACTAATCACATTCTTTTTAAATACAGATAATTTCTAACTTTAAAGTTATAAAGATAGAACTTTTTAATTAATATTTAGTTCTATATTTAATGGATATTTTCTTTATAATTAATAGTTTATAAAATTAATATAGGGTATAAAAAAGAACTTATATCTTATAGTATAAGTTCAGATTTTTCTATTTAACTCTACTCAATTCCTTATATTCGTCTATTAAATCTTCTATGTCTTCATAGGTGTTGTAATGTGAGTATTCGCTCTTTTTATAAAACTCAAATAGTCCTGCTAAGCTCATTTTATCTGATATTTTATCTTCATTAAATTCCAAATACTCATATATAGTCTTATAGAAGTGGATTGTAAATACCTCTTCAAATATCTCCTCTTTAGATAGTAGAAGAACTTCCTTTCGGAAGTCCTCATACTCTTTTTTTATTCTTTCAAAATTCTTATTCATCTCTTCTCCTAACTTGCTAGTAATTTTTCACAACTTTTTACAATATCAATATCATTAGATTTATCTCTAAGGTATTTAATATAGTTTATGTCATTCTTATAAATATCCTTTAGTGTATGACCTTTATACTTTCCAAAATTGACTACAATATCTTGGACATCATTCTTAGGAATTTCAATAATATCTTCCTTTTTATTATCCTTTGGAGCATCTTTATTCAGTTGTAGTTTTGGTGTTTCAGCAAATACAAATCCTTTTCCTTGAGGTTTGATAGCATATCAACAGTTTCTAGCATTATATAAGTATCTTCCAATACCAAATCCACTACTTGCAACTCTTTTAAAAGCATTTGATATTCCACCTTTTACTGACTCATAGTCTGTAATACTAGCTCCATCTTCTTTAGAAATCCATTCATTATTAATTCTAATTGATAGAGTACACAAGAATCCACCTTGTATTTCTTTATATGATACTTTCCAATTCTCAATCCCTACTACTTCATCAAGTCTATTTTGTATAGCTCTTGCTTGAACATAAGCTAAAGCTAGTCCCATAGTCTTATCTGTATTTGTTGCTCCAACTCTAAATTCTAAATCATTTTCATCAAAATGTTCTCTTAATTTTTCTAATAAGTTATTCATAAAGTTACCCCCTTTTTAATATTCTCTAGGATATAGAATAGTCCAATGTTCTCCAACGATTGGGTCTATACCTTTGATAGCCCATACAGTTTCACTTTTATTATTAGTATAGCTTAAATTTATTTTCTTTTCTCTTTCAGGAATTTCTTGCTTATTAATAATAGAATTATCCTTTATATCAAATATTTGAAACTCATCAAAGTTCTCTTCTTCCTCGTAAGCTCTAATTGTTTCTGCTATGACGACCAAGTTTCTCAAATCTAACTCTTCTCTTATTCCTTTACTTACTAATATCTCTGACATTTTTCATTCCTCCGTTTATTTTATAATTTCCATCTAATCATTTTTTTAGTTTTCAATGCTATTCCCTCTATTTTTTGCCAAAACTATATGTTTCTAATTTGTTAGGAAAATAGGAACTCTTTACTTTATAAGGAATTATAAAATCCTTTGAATTTCCTAAGGATTCCTATTTTCCTTGTTATAATCCTAAAATTATTTCTTGGATTCCTCTTTTTTCTTCATTTCCATAAATAATTTTCTCCATTATTCCTAGAACTTTCTCAAAGGATTTTTCAATATCCACTCCTCTTCTGTATGATGAAAGATATTTATATGTTCCTGATACATCTAAATTAAAATGAGTTCCAAATATTAATGCTCCTAGTTCTGCTTCAATCTCAGCTTTACTTTTTGATAGCTTTTCCTTTTCATCAAAGTGGCAATTATAATGGATAAATTCGTGAATCATTGTAGCTGACATATCTACTCTATTCCTTGATTTTTTTATAAAGATAGTTTTTCCATCTGTTTGACCTGCAATCCCTTCATCAAAGAAAGTCTTTTTTAACTCTATTGGTGCATATTGCTCTATACATTTTTTAACAGCTCTATAAAGTTTCATTGGTGTATATTCAAATTTATCAGATGTTTTCATCTCCACATCTATACTTGGTATTTCAACTGCTTTTTCTGTTGCTTCCACTTGAGATTTATCAAATACATTTACAGGTCTATATCCATAAACTTCCTCGCTTTCTCTTTCATCTTTTATCACTCTTCTAACAAGAGGAACTAGAATTGAGATTGCTCTACTACCTTTCTTTACTTTATATCCAAGCTCATTCCATTTTCTTATACCTGCCACAAGTGTTGCATTGGGATTTTGTTTATAGATAAGGATTGTGTTTCTTATGCTATAGTCATAGAAATTATTTTTTCTGAAAGCTATAAATCTTTTAAGTTCTTCTGAGTTCTGTAAGAAATCCTCTATTTTCTCGTCTATTCCATTTTTTAAAATTGTCATTTTTTCATCCATCATTTATCATCACTCCTTTTGAAATTACTTTTCCATTAAAATCACTCTCATATCCATTAGTTAGTTTTTTAAGCTCTTTTATTATTTCTATCATCTTATTTGTAGCGAATAGCTTTCTACCATTCTCACTCCTTTAAGTTCTCCATTAGCTTTTATGTATTCTTTTATTTTTTCCTTATCAGGCTTTCTTTCTTCTATCACTCTGATAAACTCTTCAGGGAGAGCTGTTTCATCATACACATCTACTTTAAGAGGATTTTTTCTTATGCCATAACTTCCCAAGTCTGTTTCTATCTTTTTTACTTCAAGAACTTGTAGAGTATTTATAAGATAACTTTTAAGTCTTTCTATTTTATTAGCCTTTACCTCACTAACTTTTTTAAGTCTGTCTGCTTCCTCTTTAGCCATTTTACTTTGAGCTTTCAAGTCTTGAATGTATTTTAAAAGAGATGAGCTTTTATTCTTTAGCTCATCTCTTAAAAACATCATAACTTCTGCATAGTTCTCTTGGTCTAAATCACTACCATCACTCTCTAAAAATATGTCTAATGTATCAATCATTCCTTGTTTAATCTCATAAAGTTTTAATCCTTCCATTCTTATCATCTCCTATTTGTTATTTGTTAATTCGTCAATAGCCTTAATTGTTGAACCAATAATAATTAAAATTCCACCTATCATTCCCATACTTATCTCCTCCTGTTTTTTGGTAATATAAAAACCCAGTCTACATTTCTGTAAACTGGGTTCAAGTTTTTTTATATGTAAAGTTTATAGATTCAACTTATAATATATAATTAATTATTTTTTAACGTAATAAAACCTCATAATTAATTTGAGCAACCTTTCCTGTCATTTCAAAATCATCTTCTTTTAACATAAAAGTAATAATCTCAGTTCCGTATGTATTTGTTTTCATTGTATCAGCTGAGTAATTTTCTAAAACAACATTTATCTCAAAAATATAAAATTTTTCATTGTTTATATTCTTCATATTCAAAAATTTTACTAAATAATAATTGTCATTTCCTCTAAATTTTGGATTTTCTGATATTGATCTAGAAGAAGAAATATAATTTTTTTTCATATAATTAATTTCTTTATCTTCGTTTTCAAAAAGAGATAGAGATATGTTTTGAGTATTTTTTATTATATTCTCTCTTTTTAAATATATAACATAGTTACTTCCACTATTTAGTTCAAAATCTTTTTCATTATTTGTTAAAATAACTTCTATTTTATCAGACATAAAATTATATAAAATCTTAGTTTTTAATATTTTTTCTTTCAATGTCAGTTCTTCTAAATTTATTCTTTCGTAAAACTCATTTTCTACGTCTGAATAATTTTGGGATATTCTAGTTTTTTCCATATAATTGAAGTATAGAGAATACAAAGTAGAAATGCTCATATTATATTCAACATTTTCAGAATAAGCTTTTAAAAATTTATCTAGTGATGATTTAGTTAAAATTTTAGCACCAGTTAAAAATTTAGGATATTCTTTTTGATCTGTAAAAGAATCTTTTAACGTTTTCTCTAATTTTTTTTCTTTTTTTATTAAAGAATCCATAGTATTTATGAGATTAACATACGAAAGACAACTCATTCTAAGTGGAGTGGTTAAATAAAAACTTGGTGATATTACTTCAAAACAATACTTTCCATCATTTGATTTAATTAATAAACATTTTATTAATTCTTCTTCTAATAGTTTGTAGTCAATATTACTTTTTAATTCTTTTCTACTAAGAATTTTAAAAACTTTAAACTTTTTTTCTTCTTCTTTTAATCTTAAATTAGTCATATATATTTTTTCTAACATACAAATAGAATGAATTATATATCTAACTAATGAAAATTCATTATAATCTTTTTCTATTTTAATAATTTTCTCAATATATTCATTATATATTTTAATTAATTCTTTAAATTCTTCTAAGTTTAAATACATTATTTGTAAATAATATAATGATTTTAGAATTATTTTTTTTATTTCTTTTTCTTCTTCTTTTTTCATATCGTTAAGTCTTCTTTGCTCATCTTCTATTTTTAATTCTTCTTTTGTTTTACCAAAAATTTCTTTTATTTCTTCATCTGTTAATTGATTTAAGGTTTTCCATTTTTTTAAATTAATATCAGTTTCATCTTTTTCAGTAGAATTTTTACAATTTTCAATACTACCTTCCATTCTCATCGTAAAAGGATTCATTATTTTATAATATCTTTCATCTATATTTTCTATCTTTTCACTTTGTATTCCTGACACCAATTCACTTTCACATTTTGAAAAAAATTTCTCAAAACTATCTTTTGATATAGAAGTGTATTCTTCTGTTTGCAATTTTATAAAATTATAATCATATATCTTTAAATACATCTCAGATAATAATCTTTCAATATCTATTTTTTTTAAATCAGAGTTTGAAACTCCTATTTCTTTAATAAATATTTTCGGTCCAAAATACGTTTTTTGTGTTATAAATTTTGTTAATATCATACTATTAATTTTTTGCTTTATTTCTTCAAAGCATCTGTTTTCAATACTAAAAAAAATACGTTTCATTGAATTTATCTCCTTTTTGTAATAAAAAAAATATGTTTATGAAGAAAAGAAAAAAATATCGTATACTTTGATTATAGGAAAGAAAAACTATCATTTATCAAATCTATTATAACAAAATCTATAGTTTTTATAAAGGTAAAATTTTATAAATAAGACAGATCGAATGTATTTACTAAATACGAAGTATCTAAAAAACAGATTGTATCTTTAAGGAAGATTATGAGTGTAGTTATAAAAGAATAAATTCTTGATAAATGTAGTTAAATTTTAAATGACTTATTAAGTTGAGTGAAGAGGAGGAAGAAAATGGAAAAAAATTTAGAGGAAGGACTTAGAAAAATAGGAGAATATGCTCCAGAACTAAAAATGGTAAGTGAAAAGGAGTGTGAAAGAATTAAAAGTAGAAGATTAGAGCTCCCTGAAGAATTTTTAAAAGAAGAAAATAAGAGAGGTTTTTATTTAAAAAAGGAATCTTTAGAAAAATTAAAATCAAAGTTGAAAATAGAAAGAATACCCTTTAGGGTAATCAATAAAGATTTGATAAAAGTAGAAGGAGAAAAAAGTGACTTTTTATTAGCTATTAGTACTGTTGGAATAGAAGGATTAGATTTTATACAAGGTCATTACAAAGACGATGGCTTTGAAACTATAGCAACTAAAGAGATGTATTGGTTATGGATTCCTGAGGAAGTAACAGGATTTAAAGATTGGGTTCATATGGAATCAAAAAGATTAGAATCGATTTATAAACCTATTATTTTGGAAATACCAAAGTGTGTAAAGAAAGATGTACTTATCCCAAAGGACATACAAAAACTATATCAAGATATTAAAGGAATTGTTGAAAAGGTCTATATTAAAAATTTCTCTTTGGATAGTATCTTTTATATAGAATCAAGTGATAAATATATCATTTTAGATATAGAAGAGTATGCTCCTTTAAATAGAAATGTAGAAATTGATTTAGAACAGTTTCTGTATAAAGGAAATATTTATAAATATAAGGGAGAAACCTTAGATTTTGAAGGACATCAACTACTAACATATTAATTATATATAAAACGGAGGTATAAATTTATGGAAAAAGACACAAAATTAATAAAAATGAAAAATTCGTACAAAGGAGAAGAGTCATTGAGAAATTTACAGGAAAATGCTCCTAATTTTTCAAAAGAAGATTATTCAAATCTTTTAACAGAAGAATCATTTTATATGTTTCTAAAGATTTTATTAGGCTCAATCGGTTATTCAGTGGACAATACTGTATATTGTATTGTAACCAATTTATTTAAACTATGTGGTTTTTTTGGAGAGAATGTTTATTCAATTTTACTTGGAGAAAAAAGTACTGGTAAATCAGGTTTAAAGGATCTTATTTTTACAAAAGATATTGAACGTTTTTCAGAATGTCCTACTATACCTAATCTAAGAGGAGAGAAAAATGGGAATAATTCAAATAAGACTCCTTTTGAAAAAAGAGGTATTTTTATAGAAGAAGTTGGAAATATAGAGAATGGAAAATTTTCAGGGATACTTGGATTTTTTAAGGAAGTTTGGGGTAGCAAATCATTTAAAAAAAAGGATAAAGAAGAGACTCTTACAAAAACTAATGTTACTTTTATTTTAAATAATTATTCTACTTTTAAAAATTTAAAAGATATAAAAAGAAATGATTTAGTATCTAATTTACCTTCAGAATTCCAAAATGATGAGGCTATTTACAAGAGATTTTTTATGATTCTACCACACTATAAATCTACATTAGGTAAAATTAAATATGTAGCTATAGACCAATCGGTTATCCCAATAATAAGTCTTGAAGAAATTTTTTCTTCTTTTCAAGAAACGAAGATTGAGTTGGAGTTGGAAAAATATGGATTGGCTGGACTAGAAGGAAGAGATGATAGAAATTTCTCTGCTGTCATAAGATTAATGGAAAGTATTTTTTTCTATAATCTTATAAGTGAAAACAAATCAATACCAGAATGGTTTATCAAGGGAGTTATTGAATTTATAAAGCACTTTAATAGTATTGCTGAAAATAAAGAAATTCATATTCCTTTTAATAGCAATTCGGCGATTTTTATCTTAAATTTACTTGGATTTGATATTGAGAAAGTAGAGTTTGTACTGTTTCATCAAGAACGGATACTGGTAAAACAAAAGGAAGAAGATTTTTTTCATAAAATAGCTCTTACAGGATATGGTATAGAACAAAATAAAAAAGAACTAGAGTTCTATAAAGAAAATCCTGATAAAGTAGTTAAGATTCTCTCACTTACAGAAGATGGAATAAGAATGAAGCAAGAATATGCTGATATTTATTCTAGTCAGATAATAGAGATTTCAAGTAGTTTTAAAAGTAAAACAACTGATGAAGAATATAATAAGCTTATTATTAAACTTATTCAAAGAGGAGAAGATGTAAGTGAGTATAATTTTAGAGGAGTTCCTAAATTTCTTACTAAAATAGCTACTAGAATAATAAAAGATAAGTTTGGAGATGGGGAAAAAAAAATAAGTAAGAAAAATTATGTTTTACAAGATGGAGATATAAAACTGTTGAACTTTGGAGAGTTCATAACTGATAAAAATGCTTAATTAAAAGTAAATTATATATGATGACATCGAATATAATAAGAAAGGAAAGGTGGTTATATGAAAAATGAGAAAAAGAGATTATCAGTAAAAAAAGCGGCTGAGTTACTTGGACTTCCTGAACAGACACTAAGAGTATTCATTCAGAATGGTAAATTCTCTGAGTTTGCTTTAGCAATAAAGATAGGGAACTCAAAGCATTGGACATATTATATCAACGCTTCACGATTGTATGAGTATCTTAAAATAAAAGAACCTGCTTAGGCGACAATCTAAACAAGTTCTGATAGAGTATCAATCCCAAAGATAATACCCTGACT